>Ga0209756_1003441_pt1 | contig 12855 bp, 13 predicted proteins | sample ETNvirenome_6_85_FD_184071 | JGI IMG/M metagenome (GOLD analysis project Ga0209756, IMG submission 184071) | Marine viral communities from the Pacific Ocean - ETNP_6_85 (SPAdes) (version 3) | ecosystem: Environmental > Aquatic > Marine > Oceanic | place: Pacific Ocean | collected 2013-06-19
TTTTAAAAGTATCATCTGTAGATTCAGGAAGTGCAAGGAGAGGCCCAAGTTTATAAGGAAGTTTATGTCCAGTAGCTTCCGATATTGTTGGAGCTTTTATTTCATCTTGATCTTCAGCATCAGTAGCTGAAAGTATTTGGTCATCCTTTTGTTTATTTGTATAAGTTTCGTCATCCTTAATTGCTTCTACAAAAGGTTCTTCTGTTTCTACTGCTGGAGTATCTGCTGGATCTAACTCTTCTTCTATAGGAGGTATTTCTTTTTCAGCCATATATTTATTTTATATTATTGTGTTGAGCTTCTTGTGAGACAAGACCAGATGAAAACTCATAAGGACTACCCTTTGATGGACCGACTGGTAAGAAGCCAGCTATTTTTCGAGCCTTGTTAAAACCATATTCATCAAAATATTTGTCGGGTTTTGTTCCAGTTGGATCTAATGTAAACTTAATAGTACCTACTGTTGAAGCCATTGCTCCTAAAAGAGGGTTTGCAGATACTTCCTTTCTAAAAGCATTCAATGATAGATCTATACTACGTTTTCCATCCTTATGTAAACCTACTAGTGGTATTTTAGTCAATGGGTCCGCTCCCTTGTCATTCATGTGTTTCTGTACGAATGTATTTAAAGCATCTATATGTTCTTTTGTAAACATTGAAGAGGGATCAAAATCACGTTGAGCATCTACTTCCTCTTGAGATGGAGATAGAGTATACTTACCATGACCAGAGAATTTAAGAGCACTAGCTTTTATGTTAGCCTTAGCTGAATCTGCTATATAACCTAACAACGCTTTAGCAGGAAGAGAATCTTCAAAAGCAAGTCGAGCTAATCCTAAAGTTGTGGATGATCCATCCGGCCTTGTTGCTTCCTTTGAATTTCTAATATCGTCAATTATTTTTTTTTCAATTTCCTTAGAAAATCTTATAGGATTTGCTACCCAATTAAAAATATTATCTATCAAACTATTACTATTATCTGTTTTAGATTCAGCGGATTCTTTATTAGTATTTTCTTCAGTCATTATTTATTTCTTCTAATCTGCTAAAGAAGCCTTTCCTTTTTTCTTTATTATCTGTGCTTTACTTTCCCCTGCCGTTGTCATCTCTCCATTTGGATCCCATTCATATTGAGTTAGTGACTCTAATGCCTCAAGTATTTTTTCCTGAAACTCCTGACCAATGGTTTTAACTTCGTCTTTTGTAAAAGTACGAGATCCATTGTATTTGCTGATTGCATCAGTATTAAAAACTCTAGCTTGAGATTGTTCTAATATTTCTGTATCAATGTATGTCTTTGCAATTCTTAGACTTTCTATTGAATTTCTAACATCTTCAGGCCATTCAATGCTTTGAGCTACGAGCAACCAATTTTCTATCCAATTACCAGCTGCAGTTCTATAGTCATGCAGTGTGGTTTTATCTTTCATTAATGCAGGACCAATCTTATTCCGTAAGAAAGTGTTATCTAATAAGCTCTTAATCATCCCTGCAGTAAATATATTTGTTTTATCTAATAAAGAAACATTTTCTTTAAATTCTGTCTTTCTTTCTGATGATAAAGCTCTTACTCTGCTTATAGCTGTAGCATCTAAATGATGGTCAAGAGAAAATTTAATAACCTTTTCTTCGTCAGACACTTCACCACTATTTATAGCTCTTAGAACTTCTTTAAAATTCTTACTACTAAGACCAAATTTAGTAGACTCTATTGCTTTTCTAAACTTCGTTATCTGTGTAGAAGCGTCCGCACCATACCGATAATGAAACTCTAGAGAATCTGCTGCACCACTCCAATGTTTTCCCTTGGTTATATATTCAAATTGTTTAGCACTAAACCATTTATCATCAGCTATTTTATGTTCTGCTGTTGTAGTTTTTTGTATTTCTGAAACTTGTTTATCTAAGTCTTCAATTATTTCTTTATAAGTTTGATGGTCTCCTATAGCATCCCTTTTTCCACCAGTAATAAGTGCTTGTTCTTTATCAGATAGTGGTTTATAGTAATCTTTCCATCTTTCTTTTAAATCTACATAAGGTGCTATATTTCCGTTTTCATATTGTTCTAAAACTTGATCTTTGGCAATTACAAGTACAGCTTTATTTAGATCTAGGTCAATAGTAGCTCTAATCCTTTTACCTTCTACAATTATATCTTTGTGTTCTAACTCTTGTTTTTTAAGTGCTTCAACATTTTCTTTAATATAAGGTATAGTAAGAGTTTCTCCTTCATTAAATCGGTCTGCTACTTTTCCTCTTACATTTTCTATCGCTGTACCCATGCGTTGTGTCTTTTCATGCCTAGCAATCTCAAGATACCATTCCTGTAAATAGCCATCTAAACCCACATTCAGATCACTTAAAGCTTTTCCACTATGCGTTATAGAAGAACGTCCTGTCTCTCTAACTTTATTAGCAAAATCGGTAAGCTCTCTAGCCTTTTGTACGGAAGTTAAAGCTGAATTATTATAAATATCTGAAGCTGTATTATTACTATAAAGTTCTACTTGTTTTAATGTTTTTTTAGCAAAGTTTTCATCAAGTAATTCATAGTTATGTGTTAGAGCTTCTTGTGAGACAAGACCAGGAGCTATCTGTTCTTTAGCAGCATATAGTCCTGCAGTAATCATGTCTTCTTCAAACTTTCTTGCTTTTGCAACTTCTGCTGCTGAACCTAAAGCTTTACCGAAAGCTCGTATTCCTGCACTTAATCCAGTAGCACGAGGTGGAGCTACTTGTGCTGCAGTTAAACTACTAGATGGACGGATTAGCTGTGTTTGAACTTGGTCTAAGGGAAACGGATTCTGTGCCATTTATTGTTCCCCCAAACCTTCACTAGGAGTTTCTCCTTTACCCTTATCACCAAATTCACGACCTTTAGCCCATGTAGATCCTGTTTGTCCTATATTACCTGCAATAGAGAGAGCCAAACCTGTAGCACTAGGAACACCTCTTATAGCATTATAAGCTTTATTATTTGCACTCTGAGTTGCCAGAGCAGCATTATTTCTTTCCATTGCTAGATTTCTTAATCTTATTTCATAGTTAAAATCTTTTCTATGAAGAGCACTGTATCCCTGTCTCTGTATATTCAACAATATACTATCTGCAGATCCTCCAGATTTTAAATTGCTCCCCTGAAAAGCCATAAGCTCTGCTGCTTTTCTTCTAACTTGTTTTTGTAATTCAAATTTATCTAAAGAATGCTTTTGAAAATCAAGCTGTTCTTGTTCATTTAAGTTACTATACTTGTTATAAAGTAAGTTATTGTTTATAGCTGTTTGTGTTCTGTACTGGATATAACTTTGTTGAGCTGCAATATTAGCATCATTGTAATCATTGATATCTGCTAAAGCGTTAGCACCAATAGTATAGAGAGATAAATAAGTATCTAATTCAGGCATTAACTAGCTATCCTTGCAAACTCATAGAATTTCACATTATTAATCATTCTTTCTCCTAGTATCTTAAAGCCACACCACCTGATCCATCTAAGATGTACTTCATTTCGACTATCAATTACATTAAATAAGTGTGGGTAGACTCTATTCATTTCTTCTACTTCACTCCTGCTTTTTTTTAAGAATGGTCTAGCAATTTTTAGTAGGCCTTTACTCCCTAACATCCAAACTGAAGCACTGGTCTTATTCACTGGCACAGTCCCATACATACCTACAACTCCACCATAACGATCTATGATTGATCTACAATGACTGCCAGTTAAATAACCTATTAGCAGAGCTTGTTCAGGAGTATGACCAGAGACATCTCTTACTTCTCTTACATCTTCATACCTCATTACAGGAGCAAGCTCACAAATATCGTGAAGTATGCTCTTGCGGTGATACGGTTTCACTTTTTAAACTCCTGGTCTTCTTGATGTCCTTACTACATGGTTTCCTTCCCAATCAGCTCCAGTAAATGCACAGGGAAGATACGAGTCAGATATAAGTTCTACCTTTAAATCTTTAGCATCAGCCATAATCATCTTCTTGAACTCACCTGTCTCAAAAGGTATTGTACCTATCTTATTTAGAGGTGATCCCAATATTCTACCAGTAAACGTATAGCTAAATGCTGATCTCCCTGGAGCTGTTACCCTCATAACAAAGTAACCACTATTAAAGTAATCTACATTAAACTTACGAATCTTTATAATACCACCAGCTAAACTGGAAGTTCTGCCAGCTACTGTAGTCTTAATAGTAGGCTCAGTAAACTCATATTTAAACTGATATTCTTTTCCTATAAAACAGGTTCCTGATGAGTGGTTTCCAGTGGCAGTAAGAGTTGTAGGAGTGGTTTGAGATACTCCTTGTACTTGTCCACCTTCTTTACCGCTAAAACTAGGACCAAAGACTACTCTAAAAGTAGAACCAAAATCATCAGGATATGGCAAAGTCCAACTAGTTGTATCCGCACCACTATTATATACTCCTGTAAGTTCTGTTAATCTATCTAGGTGTACCTTAAAAGGAAGCTGAGAAGTACTCTCAGTTAGTCCTACAAGATTAGCATCCTGTAAGGACATCTTATCTAAGTAAGTTCCATCAGGTCTTACAATAACAAAGTATGCTATAGAATCAAAGACGTGCATACCTATGACTTTTTCTTCAGCTTTAAACCGCCACTTAGACCATGAGCTTAACTTCTTTTCGCCTCTTTGGAATAAGAATTTATATGGATATATTTCATTTAGGTTTTCATCTGACAGTATAAATAGAAAGTCAGAATGTTTAACAATATCATAACCCTTACCTTTGATATAACTTGGTATATGGCTAGTAATCTCTTCTGCTGTCTCTTCCTGTAAATCTTCTACTATACCAAACTCTCTTAATATAGTAAAGCCGTCATTCTCATTAGCAAAGTATATCTTTCTACCGTTTACTACAGGTCTAATAAGAGGATCACTTTCATATTCTGTGAGTAGAGACAGTTTAGCATTAGATGGTGTGAGTCCACCAGCAGCAAACTCAGTCAACTTAAACTGTCCAAAGTCAGAGAATAGGAATAAGTTCTCATCAAAAGCTATAGCATTCTTTAGGATACTTACTTGGTTACTAGGAGAAGCCAGATCAATAAGGTCAGTATCTAGTAGGTCTGTAGCTGTAGTAGTATAAAAATTGAAGAACTCTCCTAGTTCAGATAGTATAATATTTTCACCAGACAGGAAACCAAACCTATTCTTATGAAAGAACATATCATTAAGAGTCTGGCCTATAAAACTAGGGTCAGGAGCAGTTTCTTCATCTCCAGCTACTCTGTCAGTCCACGTTATTTCACTTAGACTAAATACAGATTCTCCGAAATCAGAAGAGAAAGAAGCTTCCCAAGGATCTTCAGAAGTCTTTATAAGCTGTAAAGGAAGTGTAGTACTATCTAAAGAATTATCTAAGCCTGGTTCTACAGTCTCTGTCCATTCACCTATATCTTCATCTGACTGGTTAGTATGTTTTAACCAATAGTCATCTGAAGAGTCACCAGGATCTCCAGTAACTTTAATTATAAAGCCGTCTTTAGTACGCTTAGGAAGATCAGTAAAGTCTGATACACTATCTTTAATAGCCATGAGATTAGCTTCAGGAGCCTGAACGTGTAGTGTAAAATCAGCTCCGTCTACTCTAGTCAGGTGTACGTTACTCTGCTCAAACTTAGTAACAGTAAAAGCTCCAGTACCTGCAGATCCTACTAGATTATCTATAATAGTATATATGGAATCTAGTTGTGTATTTGCATCATTTGAACTAGTACCCGTAGCTGTATTAACACCATCTATAGTAACTATAGGGCTAACAGCATTAGAAGCTTGCTTGAGAAATATGATTCCTTCTTTAACTCCAGCAGTTGTTGTAGATCCACTCTTAGTTACTGTAGTCCCTTTATTTAATATAAAGGTATAGTCAGCTACTGTAAATGTTTTTAAGCTATCTCTAGCATCACTGGTAGTTATATAAGATAGAGGACTTCCAGTATCCCCTGAGACGCTCTGAGAGGCTCCTGTGAGGTCTGTAACCTCAATCTGTGTACCAGTATAGTCAGAAGAAAAGTCCGAAGAGAATTGATTTGAGGAGGTTACAACAGCATATCTTTCTGTACTACTTCTATTGATCCAATGAACATTGGCATCTGTATCAGTTTTATTGGTTATCTTTGCTATATGTTCTAATGGAGGTCTTTTCTTTAATCCTTCAGCTACGGTAGCTAACCCATTAATCTGTTCTTCACATTGAGATGCTAAACGTATACTAGGAGGTTGCTGTGATACACCATTAATTAGGTTAGATATTTGTTCTGATATTAATGCCATTGATTACCATAATTTCCTATATACTTTAGTAGTGTTCTGCATATCCAAAGTACCCCACCCTACATTATATCCTGATCGTTCACCCTCATCATCCATCAGGTCAGCATAAGCTTCTACTTCTTCTTGTCTATTAACAGTCTCTGCAGCAACCTGTCCCACCACTTCTGATTGAAAAATTCTCGAAGCCTTAGCCGTAATATACTGCCTTGCAGTTTGAGGTAAATCTTCAAAATCAAGAAGCTTAATGACCACCGCATCCGTAATAGAGCTAGACCAAGTAAACGTGTTGTTATCCAAGTCATAAACAAACATACTCCCTGATCTACCCCTCATTGTGAGTAGCTTTGTAGGTGAATATACTGACATAACATTATTACCTACTGGCAGTCTATTATCACTATCTAAAGTTAAAGTCACATCCCACTCAGTATTAAAATGCCAACCCTTTTGCTGTACCTCTCTATTAACATCTGAGAGGATATTCTTGGCTGTTGTAACATCTACTGTAGTTACATTTTCAAGTGTAGATACTGCAGATTCACCAATCGCTCTAAGCATTGCATTGACTGCTTCAAGCTCTGAGGAGAGTACTAAACTAAAGTGTGACATTTAAGTTACCAGAGAGTGGGCTGTTAGTTGAGCCATACGACAAGTAAGGTTATCAGTAGAATCTACATTACCAATAAAGATATTAAGATAATCATTGGTAGCCATACTAGCAAACCCTGAGACTGACATAGGAACAGAATTAACTGTAGTAGCTGGAGAGAATCCACCTATCTTAGCACCAGTTACTATAGTTCCACCTTTAGTTACTGCCATAACTACTTCTTTATCCACAATGGCAGTATCAATTTCAATCATAGCTGATGCAGTAAAGAAAACATTGGCAGTTGGAGTACCTGTATATCTTAGCTGACCATCAGTATTCATATCAAATTCGTTAGCTGTAGGAGCTGTAGACAGTGTAAAAGTACCTGCAGTTTCTACCGCTACCATGTTAGTTAAACTGCTGGGTGTAACATTAGCTTGTCCACTAATCGTAGTACTAGACGCAGTACTTAGATAAATGCTACCTTGTTTAACCTGACAGGTTTCTATGAAATCCCTTAAGTCCTGTGGGGTTATACTTCCTGCAGCTTGACTGTCTTGAAATAAGTTAGTGACTAAATCACTGACAGTTCTGCTTGTATCAACCACTTGTTTTCTCCATTATTATAAGAATTAAAGTGGGAGCCTAAGTTACCCTAAGCTCCCACCTCTAATCAACTTTCTGTTACAGTCGTACCAGAACCTGAGCCCTGTACCGACATACTGAACCCACAAGTAGCAGCTACAGCAGTAGACAAAGCTTTACCAGCTAGTCTTACCATAGCCTTAGCAGGAACAACAAAAGGAACATTCCCTGGAAATGAGAAGGAACCTGTATTGTTAGCATTACCACCAGTAGCAGCAACAACATCACTGTCATTCTCTACTACTGTTACCTTAGCAACAGTTCGCCAAGTCTCTGAGTTAGCTACACCAGAAGACTCAGCATGAGCCACCTGAAGAGCAATCTCAGCCGTACCTTGACCAGCAGCCACAGCATCTACATCATACCAGAAACCGTGAACATAGCCAGTGTGACCAGCAGGAATTTTCCAAGTACAGTTACCTGACTCTTTTTGACCTGCATCAATGACAGCGTGTACTCCACTACCAGTTACATCAGCGATAGTGATAGCACCAGCAGCAGCCAAACCAGTACCAGAGGTTGTAACTTCAGCCTTCTGGATAAAGGAGATATTCTGCTCAGTCATTTCAACTTCAGTTGTACCATTCATCGTGATGACTTCAGTTGCCTGATTGAAACTATCATCAAGATATGTTACAGTGACAGACGTAGCTCCAGTAGAACCATCGTCATCTGCTGCACTAGAAGAGACTACATCAATGTCTGCACCAGCAATAACAGGAAGTACCTGGTCTGCATCAGTATTAGAAATCGTCTCGAAAGACGTACCAATAGTAGCATTATCAGCATAGGGCTGAACAAGAGTTACGTTAGTAACCGTGTTAGCAGCCGTAGCTAAGGATTGGATATTAGCAATATCAGTCATAATCTAATCTCCTTTCCTTAAGAGGTTTTGAATTCTACGCAGCCTTCAGGACGGATGAAGCCATGCCCCATTGCGTACTTAGCTACGATGATCCAACCTTGGTTTTTAATAGCATACTCAGTTTCTACTGCAAGATTCAACAGCTTAACTGTAGCCACAGAAGACTTGTGCATTACGAGTGCTTTAGTCGTACTGAAGTCACCATCATGCGTTGTAACCTGAGAGGAACTGATATTAGTAATAGGTAGATTGTTGGTCTTCACAATATGAATACCAGCAACCTTCATAACCTCACCTTCAGCATACACTCCACGTCCACCCCAGTCTCTATTAATCAAGTCTGTAGTTTCTGCCATGAGGTAATACTGAGCAGGACGAACATACATATACCTATCATTCTCTGGTACATTGTTTTCGTCAAGCTGTTCAGCAGCGTCAAACAAACCGCTACCAAGAGTAGAACCTGAAGTTCCATAAGAAGCATTAGTCAACACTGATCCACCATTACCACTTGTAATAAGCGTAGATGAACGTGCTCCTAAAACTCCCTGCTGAAGAACATTCTGATCCCATTGTGTACCAAGAGCAATACCTGCCTCTTTAGCATAGATGGAGCGAACCTCAAAGTGAGACATAGCTTCATCAAGGTTGTTTACAAAGTGATCTGCAATCAGCAAACCATCAATGGAAATTACCTTTTCATTCTTGTGGATGATTGTACCATCCAGTTCAATACCAGTTGTACCTGTATTGCCAGAACCATTGATATAAGCATATTCCGTAGCAGCAGTTTTCCAAACCAATGGGAACTGAGCACTAATACCTGAGCTGATACTACGGACAACGTGCTTATCCATAGTTACAGATGCTTGTTCAAAAGCCGTTAACACTTCACCAGCATAGACTTTTAGAAACAGCGCAGAAGAATCTCCGGCACTGTTAGCCTGACCAGTTCGTGTCATAGTCAATACAGGAGCAGTTGTATCCGTAACGGACATAATAAACTCCTTGTTAAATTAAAAAAAGTACCTAACAGTAATTGCTACATTCTTTCTTTAATTTTCAACTAGGAGTTATCAACCGCAGTTGGCTCCTGTCTACTACTTAAATACTTTATAGCGTCCCTACCCTAAGAGGATAAGGAGAATCATAGCCTTCCTTGTGAGAAGATATCTGATTGATCTAATTTAGACAATACATCTTGTCTATAAGCTGTATCATATTCATACCTTGGGTCTTTCATAGCGGCTACTACTTCAGCATTAGACCTGAAGACTTCTCCTCTTCCTTCAGGTTGTGCCTGTCTTCCACTATAAGTATCCCCTTCTTGACCCTGAATATTCTGATAGTCAGCTCTTAGTCCTTTAGCAGCTAACATAGCAGCATCTACACTACCTGAGTTAACTGCATTATCATAAGCTTGTATCTGTTCTTGGGTATAGTTATTCTTAGCCCACTCTACCATGCTAGAGTATTCAGCATCTCCACCTACAGAGTTCTTTACACTATCCCCTATCTGTTGTCCTAATGCCTTTTGTCCTGCAATATAATTATTAGCATACTCTCTAGAGATACCAGCTTCCTCTAGGTCTTGATAACTCTTATCTGATAGTTCACCATTAGTTGCATACTCTTGAGTTAGAGCAGTCATATCAATGTGACCTTCAGCCGTCTGTGATTGTGGGATACTTAGATCCTCTTGAACAGCAGCTTCAGGCGAATGAAACTTCTTCTCTAACTCATCATAACTTTGCTTTAACTTATCATAATCCCCACCAAACTTATCATCTACCATCTCAGGTCTATCGGTAGGAACCTCTTGTGAATCAACCAAGTTTAACATCTCTTGGTTATGTTCGTCTACACCTGTTTGATCTATTGGGTCACTACTAACTACCAGTTGGTCTGCCATATCGTTCTCCATAAGTTTCTTTTATTGTTCCATTACGCATCTGTATCTTAGTGTAAGTGGAAGGTAGAGACCCTGGAGTTCTTTGTTCTTTCTTTTGCTCTATAACCTTATTAACTACCTCTACATTTTTAAGTTCAGCTTTACTTGTAATGGAACGAGTTCGTTTCTCTTTTGTTTTAATCTTTTCTTTCTCTTCTGTATTTTTAGTTCTGGACATTCTGTTGCTGTGCTCCCTGTTTCATCATTTCTCCACCCTGAGTCACGGCATTAGGTATACCAGCTTTAACCATCTCAGCCTGTTGTTGCTGTTGTTGTTGTGCTTGCTGTTCCTGTTGCACCTGCTCTTGTGGTTTTATTAGTCCCTTCATGTCAATACCAAAGCCTACTCCCAGTCTCTTTAGAACATCTGAGACATTAGTATAAGTAATCACAGCTTCTGGACCTACTACCTGAGCAGCAGTCTGTAAGAAGGTTGCTAGTTTATTAGCATCATTACCTCTACCTAACGCTTCAAAGCCTGTAACAATGATAGGTTCTACAGTTCCTTTAGGTAACTGTGGTAGTTTCTTTTGTTTCTCTAGGCTGTTGATTATACGTTTAGCTAATGGTAACTGTAACTCATGTGAGAGTAAACTATAAATACCTCCTAGTGACGTTTCTAACTCGTTTGCCAAGAATCTGATTTCCTCTGCTGTAACCCTTTCTGCGTCTCTTTGGACAGCTTGGTTTAACAGGAATGCTGCTGCTAGTCTACGCTCTACAGACTCTAGGGTTTCTCTTGCTACCCTGAAGTCATTAAATTTCTCCATCTGTAGAACAGATACATCATCAGCCGTTCCCTGCCTTACCGCTAGGTTAGGAGCTTGGGATATTGTTTTTAACTTGGTTGTCCCGTTAGGACGTACTAGGAATATAGCTCTTGCTGCAGCGGCAGAACCCTCTAGGATAGCTTTAGATAATCCTTCAAGAGCTTTAAGATCACCAAGGTATTCTTCTACAAAACCTCTACCATAGTCCTCTCCATCTATCCTACTAAACCTGAGAGCAATGTATGGAGACTTTTCTTCTGGTAAGTCTGAGGAAGTATTAGGGATAACATGATCCCCTACCTCTTGGTGTACCTTAACTCTGCCGCCTGTGTTTTTTATTACTGTGTATAAATCTAATTCTTTTTCATCACCACTAGCTCCACTCCCAGTTTCTTTAGGAGGAGCTTGTTTAAAGATGTCCATGTATAACTCACGGCTCATCTCTTCTTTAATTATAATCTCTAATACTTTACCTTGAGGATCTCTTCTACAAGCGAACTGATCCAGGTGGAATACTCTTACCTTATTATCTTTACCTATATGTAGTATTACATTACCTGTAATAATGAGATGTCTAAGAGCTTCATGTATAGGAACACGCATTGCCTGAGCTTCTACTTCATCAGTTACTGCACGTTCCATAGAGTTAAGCCCCTCTTCTACTGGGGCTCTCTGTGCGTTCAGTTCTTCTAGAGTAAAGTCATCTATCTGAAACTTAAGGAAGGGAGAATTGGGAGGGAAGAGTGTCAATAAAAGTTTTGCTGCTAAATTATTTACTCCTCTAGCTCCTATACTTTGGAAAGGTGTAGGAAGCTCTTGGTTCTGTGCTCCATTTCGAGGTAAGATATAGGGGATTGTTAGTTCTGCTCCATCCCAAGCTCTATTTAAGAAGCTCTGTCTGTCCTTACTTAATGTACTATATCTTTTAGATGCTGATTCTTTAAGCAAATTGTAATCCCTCTGAAGCAAATGATGACGTGTCTATACTAAGTTCGGATACGTCTTCCTGTGTTAGTTTACGTTTCTTAGCCCTACGAACAGACTCAGCTAAACTGTAGGCTGCTTGTTTACCACCAGAACCTGTAACCGTTGATGGTTGACTGTTGTACTGTTGTTGTTGTTGTTGGTAAGCGTTGTAATACTCAGGTGTGCCAGGAGTTAATTGAGCACCTAATGTAGTAGCCGCTGCTGTTGTTATGCCAAAACCAGCGTGAAGAGCCTGTTGTCCTTCAAAAAATCCACCCACACTTCCTAACTGTTGTAGAGCTCCTGGATCAGTTTGAGAAGCTAAAAGTCCTTCCGATCCACCAGCTATTCCAGCAGTAACTCCACCAAGAATACCGCCTGTTAAAGCTGCTCTACCTATATTTCCTCCAGTAGCTCCTGCCATTAAAGAACTACTAGCTGCACCAAAAGCGGCACCAGCAGCCGCCCCCGACCAACCTCCTGCCAAAATATAAGGGGCTGCATAATAACCACCTACTGCTATAGTTACTATAGCTAAACCAGTATCAATACTTCTATTACCAGTAGCACACATAGTCTAACCTATGTTCAAACCAGTAGGACCACCAGTTGTAGTTCTAAACCTGGATTTACCTTTTGCTCTCCTAGCTGCCCTGCTTTTACCTTTAGTAGCTGTCACTTTTTTAGTAGTAACAGCAGCAATTGGAGCCGGAGGACTTGGAGGTGGGGGAGGTGGAGGTGGAGGGGGGGGTGGTG
>Ga0209756_1003442_pt1 | contig 12849 bp, 13 predicted proteins | sample ETNvirenome_6_85_FD_184071 | JGI IMG/M metagenome (GOLD analysis project Ga0209756, IMG submission 184071) | Marine viral communities from the Pacific Ocean - ETNP_6_85 (SPAdes) (version 3) | ecosystem: Environmental > Aquatic > Marine > Oceanic | place: Pacific Ocean | collected 2013-06-19
AATCAGGCCCCGTGCCGCCCGCCCCGTGGTCCGTGAAACGTACCGCCCGCCCCCATGCGCCCGCTGCATGGCCTGCGCCCCATATCGCCCCGATTCCATTGTGCAGCGCCGTCGGATTCCGTTGTGCGATGCAACGACCTGGGACCGCCGGCATCGATTAAAAACAACACGGTAGCACCGTTCGCATGTGCAGCAATCGAGCCCCCCGCATATTGCATAGCGGCGCGTGGGCCGTGGGCCGTGGATCGCGCACCATTCCGCAAGGGTCCTCGCGCCCGATTTCCGCCCCGAAACCCGCAGAAATCCGCCAAAAATCGCGAATCGCGCCCCACGGGGGGGACGGCGGCGGCTCCGGCCTTGTTTCGCGTGAATAACTACATGAAAAATGATATGGCTTAACGGGTATGTATTTTGCTATAACAAGTCCCATATCCCTTAATGTTTCACGTGAAACAATGTGATAGGGTCACCCTATGCTACGTACAGAAACACCGGACGTTGAAGACCGACGACTGAAGCTGGAGCTTCGCCTCGCGCAGATGGCGGAAGTAGAGGGGTGCCGTGAAGATTTCCTGAAATATGTCCGAAAGGTTTGGCCTGAGTTTATCGCAGGGGCCCATCACAAGATGATTGCGAAGAAGTTCGAGGACATTGCAAACGGCAAGAACAAGCGTCTCATCATCAACATGCCTCCGAGACATACGAAGTCCGAGTTTGCGAGTTATCTTCTTCCTTCGTGGATCATTGGCCGTGCTCCAAAAACAAAAATAATCCAAACCACCCACACTGCGGAGCTAGCTGTAAACTTTGGCCGTAAAGTTAGAAATCTCATTGCAACGACCGAGTACCAGAATATATTTGATTCTGTAAACCTACAGGCTGACAGCAAGGCTGCGGGCCGGTGGTCCACGAACCATGGTGGGGAGTACTTCGCGGCAGGTGTTGGAGGCGCGATAACCGGTCGCGGAGCGGATCTTTTGATTATTGACGATCCGCATTCCGAGCAGGATGCGTTATCGGACACTGCAATGGATCATGCGTATGAGTGGTACACGTCGGGTCCCCGGCAGCGTTTGCAGCCTGGGGGAGCTATTGTAATCGTGATGACGCGGTGGTCGTTACGCGATTTGACGGAGAAGGTACTCAAGGCCCAGGGGTACGACGACAATTCGGACAAGTGGGAGGTAATTGAGTTTCCTGCATTGATGCCGTCCGGGAATGCGTGTTGGCCGGAGTACTGGAGGACGGAAGAGCTTGAGGGTGTCCGTGCTTCGTTGTCCGTTGCCAAGTGGAATGCCCAGTGGCAGCAGAACCCTACGTCGGCTGAAGGCGCTATCATCAAGAAGGAGTGGTGGAAGCGTTGGGAGGAGGAGGAGGTTCCCCAGCTTGAATATGTAATACAGAGTTACGACACGGCGTTTAGCAAGGCGACGACTGCGGATTACTCTGCCATTACGACGTGGGGGGTATTTTACCCGAAGCAGGAGGGTCCGGCTAATTTGATTTTGCTGGATTCGAAGAAGGGGCGCTGGGATTTTCCGGATCTAAAGAAAGAGGCTCTGGATCAGTACAATTTCTGGGAGCCCGAGACGGTCATTATTGAGGCCAAGGCGTCGGGGACCCCGCTGACGCAGGAGTTGCGGCAGTTGGGGATACCTGTTGTGAACTTTACACCCAGTAAGGGCAATGATAAGTTGACACGGGTCCATTCTGTGTCGCCACTGTTTGAGAGTGGTATGATATGGGCACCGGACGAACGTTGGGCGGACGAGGTCATTGAGGAGTGTGCGGCATTTCCGAATGGCGAGCATGACGACCTTGTAGACAGCACCACGCAGGCTTTGATGCGGTATCGTCAGGGCAATTTTGTACAACTTCCGAGCGACGACTGGGTAGACACGGAGCCGTCCACCTATATCCGGAGTTATTATGGCTGATGAAACTGCGTTATCGTCTCTTATTCCGGATCCCAAGCCTGCATGGCTTCTTCGTGCCATGGACCCTTCGACGCCGACCACGGAGCGTAACGAGACGGTACGAACGGCCAGCAATTATGTGGAGGATCTTGGTGGGGAGGTTCTGTACCCGACAATACGGGTGGGAGAACAGGGACTCTACAGGCCGGAAGATCCTTTGCAGGAGGCACTGGATCTTGGTGACTTCATCCTGGTTCCCGGACCTTCCGGCGCGGAGACCGCTTCACGGGCCACGGCCCTTTCCAAGTATATCAGCAGCGGTTTGATAGCGCCCTCCCGTGGCAGCTTTGTAGACAAGCCCTTGTATGAAGGTGCTTTTTGATGGCTGACTACCTACATCCAGATAGTATTGAAAATAAGTTAGGTTTAGGTAGGGTCCCACCAGAATCCCAGGAGGGTATGATCTGGCGTGGTATGAGCGGCGGAGAGTACAAGAATCTTTTAGAACAAGGGTTTTTGGAAAGCAAGGGCGAGTACAACATAGGAGAATCCCAGAAGGGCTTAACTATTTTTTCGTCCGATCCCCGGACGGCTGAGATGTACGCTCACGATTTTGCTCCCCGAGACTTTAAGGCTCTGCCGGAATCTTCTGCGTATGTAGTAGGTATAAGAAAGCCTTCCAGCGCTGTTCCTCAGACGTATGGAGCCGCATCAGAGTTTGGAGTTCGCGGGCGGATTCCGATTAAAGACATCGTTTCGGTGTATCGGGGCAATGTATTCCGTCCGAAGTCGGATAAACATCGTGCTGTTCTGGACTGGCAGGAAGTTCCTGTTTCTGATTTGCGCGAACCACGCACCACGCCCCCGGACCAGCCTAATTTACCCGTTGATATAACTAATCCTGGGTTTAAACTTCATGAAAGCGCGGCACTTGTAAGATATGCGGATAGTCCTGATACCATCAGGGCCATTGTTTCAAATGACGATGAATTTGCTTTAGAAAATCTACGAGAATTAAAAGCAGATGAAACTTCAGCCGAAGCCACGACCCAGGCTGAGTTGGTCGCGGTCCGGCGGCAAATTTATGAGGCCACTCAACAAGCGTTATCCGAGAACCCTGACGTACTCACGGTGTATCGGATAGGCCGCTTACGGGGTGACGAACCTTTATCATTTACGTTGGACCCAAACTTTTCTGGGGCCCTGAATTTGCCTTGGGCTAAAAGGTTAGAAGACCCGTCTTTACAAGCCTATACGGTTAATAAAGTCGATATATTAGCAGCGCCAAACGCTGTTCTACGTCCGGGAAAGGGTACAGAGGGTGAATTAGAAGTCCTTATCGCAGGAAACAAAGTCAGCCCTAAAGAACCACGGTTCCCGGACCAGCCTAATTTACCCGAAGTCATTTCGAGTTCTCCTGAAGAGCCGGACGGGCGGCCCAAGAGCAAAGGCCACATGCTCCGTGGTATCGGAAGCCTGATGCGGAGCAGGGTGTTCCCGCTTATCCAGCTTGCCCAGATGGGCTATGACCTGCTTCCGGAAGACAAGAAGTTTGTGGGCGATTTTATCGACTACCTGAAGGAGACCAAGACCCACGAATTGTTTGGCATGGACAAGTCGGGCCTTGGTTATTTCAGGGACCTTTTTGGTATGGAGCAACCGGAGCCGGAACCTTCGCAGCGGATATCTTCAAAGGACACATCAATTAAACAAATAGCTGCGGTATTCAAGAAACCTGAAATATTTGATCTGAAGGAAGGCTCGGTAAATTTAGATATTGGGGGTGGAAGATTTGATTTAGGTACGGACTATTTACGGAACGAAAGAGGGGTTGAAAATCTTGTTTTTGACAAGTTTAATAGAAGCCCGGAACATAATGAAGAAGTGCTCAATCGTATACGAGAAATAGGGGGTACGGATTCAGCAACAGCAGCAAATATATTGAATGTCATTGAAGAACCTGAAGCAAGAAAGAGTGTTATCCAGCAATCCTATGATTACACAAAGGAAGGTGGCAAGGTTCTTTTTCAGATTTATGAGGGATCCGGTACGGGGGTAGGAAGAGAAACCACTAAGGGGTGGCAAAATAATAGAAAGACTTCTGAATACATCCCTGAAATAGAAGGAATTTTTGGAAAGGGTGGTGTTCAGAGAAAAGGGAATATAATAATTGCAATTAAAGAAAGAAGGCCGCAAAAGAAAGCCGCAGGCGGCTTTGTAGACAAGCCCTTGTATGATGACGCGCGAGTAGGAGGACTGGTCTGATGTCTGACCCCAAGATCCAGTATGAGTATGGAAGGACCCCGGAGAAGACCGCTCCCGGCATACTTGGGTTCTTCAACATGCTCAGTGGTCCGTTAGTCGATGCATTTACCCCTGAACGCCGCGAAGTCATCACGCCATCGAAGACGACGTACACCGAAGCGGACGGAATGCACTACCCGACCACCACTCCGGGTGTGTACGGCCCTGTAGAACGCGGCATTGAATACATGCCCGTGGTCCAAGGACCAAAGTCCGCGTATGAGTTCCTTGAAGAACTGATATCCAGCGGCAAAAAGCGCAGCGAGACGGCGGACGCCCTTGTAAAGGGTATCGGCACTTTGCTTGAGGATCAGAAACGCGCTGGTATAAACGCGGGTTGGAGTGGTGCCCTGCATTTTTACGACCCGGAACAGAAGCGCGTGGTGGCTTACGACCCTCTTTTGACGCCTGCGATGATGGGCGCGGCGGGTCTTTTAGCTCCTGTAAAGGGTCCCGGCGCTGTTTTGGGCATGTTTGCAGGGCGCAATGCCGCCACTGCGGATCTGGATGCGCTTAAAGTAGCCGAAAAGATGGCCGCAAAGGGCCACTCGCGCGACGAAATCCGGGATCAGACGGATTGGTTCCGGTATAACGACCGCGACGGTAATCCCATGGGAAAGTGGAGGTTTGAAGTACCGGATGAGGCCTCTGTCGCTGTTACAGATCCTGCCGCTCTAAAACTATATCTGACAGAAACGGGTCGCGTTAAGAAGGGCTCTGGACAAACGGGGTACGGTCCTGAGATAGACAAGCTTCTTGTGCACGACGAGTTGAACAAAGCCTACAGTGGCGGTCGTTCTATGCGACCGTTAGCAGAAATTATTAGAGACATTTCTAATATAAACGAGGCAACAAAAAAGCTTCAGGTGCAGTACGGAAGAGGTGATTTAACAGAACCTGTTTTTAGGGAACAGTATAACCTTCTCTTAAAACAGAAGTCCAAGTTACAGGATCTTATGCAAAAGGGCCTTCCTATAATCGAAGTTCCAGGTGGCCGCGCCAAAACCGTTCGTGAGCAATATCCACTGCTTGATCGTCCGATAGGCGACACCGTTATGGAAAGCACTTCTACAGGTGCTAGAAATCTTTACGGTTACTATAGCCCCATCCGGAACGCGATGGCCGTTCGGAGAGACATGGGAAATACCGAGCAAGAACGCATCGACGCTTTTCGTTCTACTGCATTGCACGAACTCCAACATGCAATACAGCACAGAGAGGGCTTTGAAACCGGTGGTACGCCACGAGAATTTGGCAGAGGGACAGGTGTAGACCGTCCTGTAAACCCTAAAACCGGAAAAAAATTAACTCCTTTCCAAACCTATCGGAGATTAGTGGGCGAGGCAGAAGCCCGCCTTGTTGAGAGACGACGGGACATGACCCCTAGCGAACGACGGCGTCGGGCTCCGTATGATCAGCTTGCTGAGTCTCTGTTGTATACGCGAAAAGACCTCGGCGTAGATAGGGAATAGTGATAGGTTAAATTATGGCTGACCAAGAAAAACCTGATCTAACAAAACTTTCGACGGCAGAGTACCTTCTGTTCACGTCTCGTGCTTACGAAGGCCGTGGTCGATTAAGGGCGGGTCCTGGAAAATTGGAAGGTGCCGCTGCTCTTGTCCCCAAGGATCCAAACCTCCCTGAAGTAGCTGTGCGAGCGTACCGAGAAATTGGACGGCCCGACATAGCATCCTTGTCTGTTGGTTCAGATCTTCTTCGTTACTCGCGGAAATTTGAGGACAGGGACAGAGGTGTCGGTGGCCCACGGACCACGGACACTGTTGAGGGCGGCATAGGTCCTTTTAAAGGATACTATCAGCAGTCTACGCAGCCCGGTAATCAGGACTCACGGACCACGGCCTACGGCGGTCAGATAAGCCTAGGTCCCGTAAACTTGCATGCAAACCGCAACCGCTCCAGCCAGGATGTTGTAGACCCGCGTTTCGCGCAGAATTTTCAAAACACTCGCTTCGACAATCAGACGGATAACGTAGGTCTTAATCTTCGTCTGCCCGTGGACAGTGGTGCGTTAACCGGTGGCGTTGGTCGCGAGTTTCAAACGCAATATCAACCGCAGGGAATGTTTGACGAAACACGGCCCACGGCCCAATCTCCAAATGTAACGACGTATAGTGCGGGCTACGAGGGTAAGGTAGGTCCGGGTCGTTTAGGTTTGCAGGGCAACTTGACCGACGTTCGCAACGTTGGCACGGAAAAGTCAATTCAAGGCTCGTATAACGTAGATAATCTGTTTGGTTTGGGCGGAAACCTTTCCGCGACGGGTTCTTACAAGAACCCGATTGGCGGAAAAAGCGCGACGGAAGCAATGCTTCGGTATAGATTGAAGTTCGGCGGTGGACGGTAAACAAGTCTTTCGCGATTTGTTTAATGATAGTACAGTAAGTTTGTTGGAATCACAGAAAACAGGAAAAGGCAATGCCTAATGTAATGGGACGCGAATTTCCGTACACGCCGGAAGGCATGGCGGCGGCACAGCAATACCGCCAAGCACTTGGAATGCGCGACGGCGGCATGCTGGGCTTTCGGCCTGTTGGAATGCAGGAAGGCGGCGATGCCCGTAATGCAAACACGGAAATCTATCTTCGTCTTCAGAAAGCCTTGGCGTTGTCTCCGGCGGAATTGAACGCTTTCCTCTACAAGAATATGAGTGCTCTTAAAGCCATGGCGGATGAGAATACGGCTCGCGCCGAGCAACTTGCCGATGCGATGGAGCAGTCGGGGTTTGAGGGATTCATGCGTAACCTCATTCAGGGCGCGGATCAGGTGCTACAGCAGCCTGCGATGCAGCAGGTTCTGCCACAAATGCAGGTTCCGCCACAAATGCAGGTTCCGCCACAGGGAATGAAGGACTTCCCCGGCTACGAACCGGAAACGGGTGATTTTTATCCTCCGCCACAAGAGCAGGGAGGAGAATTCGGTAAGGACCTGATGGACCGAGGTCCCTTTGTCGAGCCGACTAATCCGGCTACCGGATTACCTTGGACCGACGAAGAACGTGGCCCATTGCGTAGAATTCCCAAGGAGGACGGTTTTGGATACTATACCGGCGACAACTCCGGGATCTACGGCGAAACACTGGAGTACGTACCCTCGCGGTATCCTACGGGGCCGTTGGAGCTAGAGCCCATGGCGAACGGCGGTCTCATGTCTTTGAGGCGTAGGTAAACATGGCTAGAAACCCACTTCCTCGCAGTAACTTTGGCACGGCATCCCTTGTAGAGCGCCGCGACGAAATACCCCCGGCATCCCTGGAGGCCGGTCCCGATGCGGAGGTCCTGTTGGACGATGCCAACATTATAGAGACCCCGGACCTTAGTATCGAACTGGAGGACGACGGCGGCGTTGTAGTGGATTTCGATCCGCGCATGGAAGCGCCGGATACGGGCGACTTTTACGACAATCTAGCCGAGACCATCGAAGACCGGGTTTCGTCCATGGTTTCGTCGGAGCTTATGGAGCAGTACGAAGCCAATAAAGACGGTCGCAAGGATTGGGAAGACGCCTATCGCACTGGACTGGAGCTTCTTGGCTTCAAATATGAGGAGCGTTCGGAGCCCTTTCGAGGCGCAACCGGCGTAACACATCCGCTTCTTGCGGAAGCTGTAACCCAGTTTCAGGCGCAGGCTTTTGGAGAGCTTCTTCCCGCTGGCGGACCTGTTCGCACAGAGGTTTTGGGCGACGTTACACCAGAGGCAGATAGCCAAGCAGATCGCGTTCGCCACTTTATGAATTATCAGATTACGTGCGTGATGAAAGAGTACACGCCGGAATTTGACCAGATGCTGTTCTATTTACCGTTGTCGGGTTCTACCTTCAAAAAGGTCTACTACGACGAGTTTTTGGAACGCGCCGTCAGCAAGTTTGTGCCTGCGGAACAGTTGATTGTTCCGTACACCGCAACAGATTTGGAAACCTCCGAGAACGTCACGCACGTTATCCAGATTAGCGAGAACGAACTTCGTAAGAAACAGGTAGCTGGCTTCTATCGCGATATAGAAGTGTCTGCGTCCCAGTCTGACCCGTCCGATGTCCAAGAAGAGATGGACGATATATCCGGCATTACACCCAATCACCTGGACCAAGAAGTCACGCTTCTGGAATGCCACGTTGACCTAGATCTGGAGGGCTATGAAGACATAGGGGATGATGGAGAGCCCACCGGCATAAAGCTTCCCTATGTTGTTACGGTATCCGAGAACAACGGAAAAATTCTAAGCATCCGTAGGAACTACAGACCGGACGATCCTGCGCGTAAGAAGAACCAGTACTTCGTGCATTTCAAGTTCCTGCCCGGATTTGGGTTCTACGGCCTTGGTCTGATCCACATGATTGGTGGTCTAAGCCGTACAGCAACGGCTGCACTTCGACAGCTTATTGACGCTGGTACGCTTTCCAACCTTCCTGCGGGTTTCAAAACTCGCGGTTTACGCATACGCAATGACGATGAGCCACTGTCTCCGGGCGAGTTCCGGGATGTGGATTCTCCCGGTGGTGCTATCCGCGAATCCTTGATGCTCCTGCCCTACAAGGGTGCGGATCAGACCCTGTTCCAGTTGATGGGCTTCTGTGTCGAGGCCGGTCAGCGTTTTGCAGCCGTTTCTAATCTACAAGTAGGGGACGGCAACCAACAGGCTGCGGTTGGAACAACCATAGCCATGCTGGAGCAGGGCGCGAAAGTAATGTCCGCCATACACAAGCGGCTTCACTATGCCCAAAAAGAAGAGTTTGAGCTTCTGGCTAGCGTCTTTGGCGAATACCTGCCGCCGGAATACCCGTACAATGTTGTAGGTGCCGAACGCACCGTAAAAGCGGAGGATTTCGATGATAGGGTTGATGTGGTCCCGGTGTCAGACCCAAATATCTTCTCAATGGCACAAAGAGTTACCCTTGCACAAACAGAGCTACAGTTGGCGCAATCTGCGCCAGAGCTTCACAACTTGTATGAAGCGTATCGCAGGATGTATAGGGCGGTTGGTGTCAAAGACGTAGACGCTATACTCAAACCCGTAGAACAGGGGGAGCCCACTCCTAAAGATCCGGCGCTGGAAAACTCGGAATCTTTGGAGAACCTGCCTCTAACCGTGTTTCAGGGTCAGAACCACGATGCCCACATCATGGCGCATCTTGTGTTTGGTTCGTCTCCCATGGTTTCTCAAATGCCTGTTGTAGCCATGGCTTTACAGAAGCATGTCATGGAGCACGTTTCGGTAAAGGCCAAAGAACAGGTTGCCTCTCAGATGCAGCAGCAGCTTCAAGGCCAGCCTCCGAACGAGCAACAGGCCGTGGAAATTGAAGGTATGGTAGCCGAACTGGTTGCTCAAGGTATGCAAGAAGTTAAATCTTTAAGCACACAGATTAGCGGTGGCGGGGAACCAGATCCTCTTATTGCATTGAAGCAGCAGGATCTAGAACTTCGGGCGCAACGAGATGCCGCCGAAAACCAGATAGACCAAGCTCGTCTGTCTCTCGACCAGCAGAAAGCTCAGAACACGGCTCAGTTGGGTGCAGAAAGAATACAGTCTCAGGAAGATATCGTGGCGGCGCGGATACAAGCTGCTCGCGAACGCGAACTTATGAAACAACAAGGTTGATAGGAGACCGCTATGGCAAAAGAATCTTCAAACGTTACTAAAAAGGGCATAGTAGTCAAGGATCAGGGTTATGTTCCTTACAACGATGCAAAGGATGAGAAAACCCCGAATGTTGCAAAAGCCTCCGTGGTTTCGGGTAAGAACCGTGGCATGGGTAAGGCTATTCGGGGCGGCACTTTCAAAATTTCTTAGTTTTACAAGGGATCTACAGATGAACTGGATTTTTAGTCGAATGAAAGAGCCTTCCAGCTATGCCGCTCTTGGCGGTGGAGTTGTGGGAATCGGCGTTCTTATCGGCCAGCCTATTGTCGTTATTATTGGCATTATTGGTGGCGCAGTCGGTTTCCTACTGAAGGAAAAAGGCGTTATCTAGCTATGTCACGGTGGATTGGGCTGGTCGCTTTTGCGTTAGTTCTGTCCACCGGGGCAGCTTACGCGACAGATACCGTAACTTCAGCCACGGTGAGCAGTTCAACAGTAGTTGATAAGGCCCCGCCAACTGCCTCTAGTCCCAGCATCGTTGTCAATAACTCCGATATCTGCCAGACCGGCACCAGTGGCGCGTTGCAGACAAGCCTGTTTGGTATTAGCGGCGGTGCAACCACCCGGGACCTGAACTGCGAGAGGATTAAACTCGCGCGATCTGTATATGGAATGGGTCTCAAGGTGGCAGGTATATCGTTGTTGTGTCAGGATTTGCGTGTGTGGAACGCCCTTTGGATGGCAGGGACTCCGTGCCCTTTCCTTGGGGCTATTGGCGATGCGGCGAAGGAAAAATGGCTGGCTGATCCTGATAAATCCCCCGATGGTTCGATTATTCGTGTGGCAGTGCGGGTCAAGGGAGGTAAGGAAAAATTAGCCCCAGCGCCCGATGAAGCAGACGACGAACATAATCAGGATTGGGGCGATTGATGCGTTGGTTGGCCCTCCTGCTGTTGACCGCGCTCCCCGCGCTTGCTGAACCGGCTGTTACCGGCAATGTCCTTCCAAATCTGTCTGAATTCAGCACCAGCGGATCTACGACATCGGCTGGTTCTGCGAGAGGCTGTAGCTCCGGCGAGTTCTGCACAGGCAACGCTACGGCTGGCGGTGGAACTTATACGAGCACGTTTGACGTTCCTTTGACCGAGGACGAGGTTCGCAGAGGCTTTACCCTTAACAGCGCGGTTACCGTGGACAGCCATCCGAGTAACGCTACGCTTGCTACATGCACCAGCATCACGCAGGGCAGCGACTGCCGCGATCTTTTTACGTTAGGCATCACGCTTTTGGACGGGAACTCCGTTGCTGGCAGTTTCAGCCATGAGGTTGAACTGGATTTCTCCGGGGAGCGGGCGTTCTCTTTCACAGACACGTTTCCCCAAAACAGTTTTGGTATTTTGACGGGAAGCTTCTCTCTATTTGGGATCGACGCAGGGTTTCACTCCGGGTTTTTTGGGCCGAAGTTTTCGAATTCTGCTCTTACCATCTCATACGAACAATTGGTCGAGCAGCAGATACTGGACCAGATAACCCAGGACACCGAGATCGTGACGGCATCTCTAGCACCACCTCCGCCCCCTGCCACTGGAACTGTTGCGGCATCCCAGACGGCTGGACCTCCGCCCCCTGCCACGACAGTTACCGCAACGCTTGAAACGCAGGCACCGGCAGCACCACCGCCGCCGACAATCGAACCGGTTGCCCCCCCGCCACCGGAACAGCAGCAGCAGGAAGAAGCAGCCGCCACCGCCGAAGTCGAGGCAGAGGTACAGGCGGCGGAACCGGAACCGCAGCCAGAGCCGCAGCCAGAGCCACAACCAGAATCGGGGCCAGAACCAGAAACACGGGAGGCGGCTCCCGCGCGTGAGCGCGAACAACCCGCTGCCCCTCGCCAGACTCGCCAACAGAAGGTCAAAGCCGCCGCGCAGCGTGTGGTGAAAAAGATCGCTCCTAGTCAGCGATATTCTGCGGCCAGCCAGACTACGACGCTGGTCGTTATGAATTTGCTGTCGGGGAAGATTGCGACCGGAGTTGCGATCAAGGACGCGACAGCAGCCACGTTTTTCAACGCGGAAACCGTGCCCGACGGCCCATCTATGGTTGACCGTATGCAGAATTATACCCTGTTCGGCAGATCAAACGGGGCGCACAACGCTCTTGTAGATCTGGATTGGAAACGTTGATATGGCTGAAGTTGAATTTGCAGGCGTAAAATTCAAGGGCGGCAAGATGGTGGCCGTATTTCTGGCGTTATCTACGCTGGTTGGGGGTTTGTACGGCGCTTTTGAGGTCTACAAAGACTATATGACCATGAAAAAGAAGATTTCGTCGTATTCTGCGCCTGATTTAAGTGGTTTCGACAAGAAACTGGCCGTCTTAGACGAAAAAATGGTAGTTTTAGACGAAGAAATGTCGTCTTTACGGAACAGAACGCAGGAAATACAAGAAATTGTGCGCGATACTCGTCAAGATGTGCGCGATGACGCCACTAAGCTGTATGCCGGGATCTCTGGCGTGGATAAACGCTCTCGAACACTGGACGCAGAGACAAGAGAAGCGTTGAGACAGGCTGAAAAGACCATTCGCGACATTGTTTCTTCGGCATCAGCGCGTTTTGACGCTAAAATAAACGGTATTGACTCAAAACTGGACGCTTTTGAGAAGCGTCAGGACAAGAAACTCCAAAGGGCTTTGGATAATCCCTTACTGAGGAAGTAAAATGGTACAGAAAAAACTGGAAAAGAATAGCACCCACAACGATCTGGATTTAGATGGTGATGGTGTGGTTTCAGATGCAGAAATTGCCGCTTCTGAAGCGTTGTCTAAGCATGAGAAGGCAGACGCCCAGCGCAGAATGGCCTGGGTCTCTATGGGGTCTATGCTATTTTTTACCGCCGCTGTTTTCTTGCCTATTTTCCCAGACGCGAGGATCAAAGCGTTATCTGATCTATTTGGGCTGTTCTATATAGGCCAAGCCGGTGTCATCGGTGCTTACATGGGCATGACCGCTTACATGGCTAAGGGGAAATGATGCT
>Ga0209756_1003443_pt1 | contig 12844 bp, 12 predicted proteins | sample ETNvirenome_6_85_FD_184071 | JGI IMG/M metagenome (GOLD analysis project Ga0209756, IMG submission 184071) | Marine viral communities from the Pacific Ocean - ETNP_6_85 (SPAdes) (version 3) | ecosystem: Environmental > Aquatic > Marine > Oceanic | place: Pacific Ocean | collected 2013-06-19
AAGGTTGTAAAGGGAACATTGTAGTAGAACTACTAGCTAAAGTACTTGTATTTGTTTGAGAATCTTTAACGGTCATATGAAGTCTACTTGTATTATTCCAATCATCAAAGATGCTGCCTTGAGTAGCAGAATCAGCAATGATAGGCGCACCATTAAATACAACTCCACTTAATGTTTGACTACCAACACCATGATTTAAATTCCAAGCAATTATTACTCCCATGAAATATAAAGGATCTGAAACACGGGTAACAGCAAGCCACGCTTCATCAGGTAATCTATAAGCAAAATATTTATCTTCAGTTGTACTGTAACTAGTACCAAGTGTTCCTGAATTAGCGTGAGCTTTAACATTTAAAGGATAAGCATACATTAGTCTATTACTAGTTGTATAAATTAAACTTAGCTTTTCTACCCTTGCTGAATTAGCGCCACTATGTGAAGGTTCATCCTGTGAGGCTGCTCTATACATCCATGACAAGCCGATTACATTAGGTAAATGTGTGCCTGTCGAAGTTGTATCCCATACTCCCCCTTCAATATCATTAATACCAGTTAAGCTATGCCCCGTAGGACCAACTCTGCTAATGGCATCACCACCATAGCCACCATATCTGTGAACATATAACCCATTTGCTCTATTTTTTGACCAGATATTACCTCCAAATGAAATCTCATCATTCCCTGTATGTGAGCCCGCTGTATAAGTAGTAGCCCAGCTATCTTGCACACTTTCGTTTGGTCCAAATTGAGTTAAACGATTTTTACAATAATCTACTTGTTCAGATGTGTATGCATCACGGCTAGCGATATCAGGTGCTACATAACCACAAGGTAATGTAGCAATTGTTCTCATAGTTTCAGACATATCAACCTTTTATGAATAAAGTTTTACTAGTAGTAGACCATACTAATGTACCTGTATCATACTCACTTGCAGTAGGAGTATTTTGAGAACTAGTACAACAAGTACCTCTTTTAGATATACCTTTTATTGCATTGGTTGAATCAGGTGTTCTGTCATCTACGTACTTTTTATTAGCAATAGCCCTATCAATACTAGGAACCATACCTTCACGGCCATAAATTACGCCATCATTCTGGACACGGAAGTTCTCATAAGTACCGCTATCAACTTCAAAGCCACTGACGTATATGTCTCCTTTGAAGTAATGAGCATCTGTCGCATTGTATTGAACAACATCAGAAGCATAGAAATGGTAGTTACCATATCCAAATTTAGCCGTTGTACTATTAAAGTTCTCATCCTCGTTGTAATTAGAGAACCAGTGGTCTGTTCCGTATCTTCCGACGTATTTAACCTGCGACCCAGAACCACCTGGACACCAGATGGTCATTGCATATTGACTATTACTAGCGTCTAGTATTGCAAGAGCATTCTTCTGCTCCCCTCCTGTTTTTATGTATAGATGGTTAGTCATAGTATCACCATCCTTCTTCACGAACGGTAAGTTAGAAACAGTGCCGTCACCACCTACACTACCACCAAGGCTTGACAGTGCACTATCTACGTAGCCTTTCGTTACACCATGGTTTGTTGCAGTTGGGGAAGGTAGTACAACAGGTCTAATAAATTCTGTAAAGCAATTAGTTGTAGTAGTACCATGAGGAGCATGGAATTTAACATAAGTATCTTGTGCATCATTGACATTAGATACTTGAGTATCACGAGCAATAATCAATGAGCCTCCAGTAAGTCCGTCACTAGGACCGCTACCCCCAACTAAAATGTAACGATCTGTAGGAGTAGCATTAGCTGTTACGCTAAATTTAACCATTCCATTATTACTTAAGTCTGCATTCTTAGCTTCTAATTCTAGATAACTCTTTGCTTGAATTCTTAAAAATCCGCTATCTACAAAGTACATGTTCTTACTCATCTCTATAGCATAAGAGCCAACAGAGAAGATAAGACCGTTACTTTGATTACCGAAAGATCCACCGTACCATTTTATGCTTTTACCTCCAAGGTATGCATCAATATCACTTGAGGTGAAGTCAAAACCAGAGCCATCTCTTGTACCATCTACTAGCACTTTATCGTAGAAACTGGCAGGTTTATACATGCCTAATCCACCACCAGTAGAAGCGACGATTGACATTACTAAGTCATCGTTTGTGACTGTATCTGGATCATTCCCGATGCAATACTGTAACCATTTATTCTGATTTATCATATATTTTGTATTGCTATTCTGCTTAATAGTGTCGGTATAAATCCGCATTGTATCTTGGAATGTTGTCTGAGTATTGAATTTATAGTCAGTACCTCCGGAAAATATACCGCCTCCACTTGTCGTAATTTTTCCGTCTACATATAAATCGTCATAACAAGTGAGAGGTACGACAAAGCTCGCTCCAGTTTTGGACATTGTACATACACGGGAAGTCGAACTATAATCAGCTGTATCACCTAATTCAAATCTTAACTCTGGATTACTAGTACCGAAGCATGAAATTTCACTAGTCTGAGGGAAGCGTACATCACCGCCAACAGTCAAGCCCATAGCAAAGCTAGTACCAGCCTGTTCAATTGTTACTAGATCAGTTAAGGTCTCACTAGTTGCACCGGCTTGAATTATAATTTTTGCATCATTATTGTTATAAGCACGGATAATTTTATTAGCATTACTGCTAGTAAAACTCAGCGCACCTTTCATATCTATACCACCAGCAGAGTATAGCGATAGATTAGTGCCATTAGCATCCTTCATATACAATCTACCGCTAGTACTATCAGAAGGATCTTGCCAAATCACAAGATTACCGTTAGGACTTTGAGTAGCTGTACCAGATTTATAGATAGTACCACCTGTAGTCCTAAGAATATTAGCGATACCATCTGATATGTTTTGATCAACATATGCTTTATCTACAAGATCATTATCACCAACCATTCCGCCAAAGTACCTAACTCTAGTAGGGCTACCGTCACCGTAATAAATACAATCGATGACATTATTATTAACACCTGTATTGTCAACAATAGGTCCACGTATTCTAAGACCACCTATCTGACCACTGTTAGGAGGTGTAAAGAAGGCTGTACTAGGTGAAATTGTAGTGGTTTTACCAGTTAAATTAAGCGTTGAATCAGCAGCAGCATGTATGAAGATATCATTATTGTTATCCCTAACTTTTAATGCGTAGTTATCAGCTTCAGAGCTGAACGTTTTAATGTTTAAAGCGCCAGCAGTTGTCTTTTCCTCAGGGAAGATCTGTAGTCCACCGGTCATTGTATCGCCAGTGACATTAACGAAATCAGCAGAAGCGTCATTAACAGTGGTAACCCATTTACCGGGAGGGGTTACATACGTATAGACAACATTTGAATCGGGGTTAGTTGTCGTTTGACCGTCAGCGGGGTTGCTAGGAAATGTGAAGGGCATGTTTTTATACGCTTGTTAGTGCAGAGGTGAGGTTAGTTTTAAGGGTTGCAAAATCAGTTGAGTTAGCGACTGCTTGACGCATAGCTTCAAATGCAGTTTGATAAGACGTTAACTTTGCCTTTACATCTATTGTATTTGTAAGCCGCCTACCTGTGCTGTCGTTTGGTAGAAAATCACCAATTGTAAAGTTTGTTGAAGCTACGCCGCTACCTGATATGCTAGCTACCTTTGTGCTGGCTTGAATCCAGCAGAAATCATCTTTAAGACCAGTTGATTCCCATGCATATTCATGATACGAAGACGTGTTGCCAAAGGTAGCTGTAGAACCTTGTGGTGTTTTAAGTGCTAATGCTTTTCTACCGTCTGCAATATTTGTAGTAAAATCTAATGCGATAGATCCGACATTATTGTTTGCAAGTTTAATAGCACCTGTTACTGTACCTCCTGTTAGGGGTAAGCAGGAGTTTACAGAATTAAATTTATCATCTACATAAGTAGTAGAAGCTAAATCGGTAATAGAAGGGATTAAAGCTTGTACTTCTGTTACTTCACTCTTTAAAGCTCTTGCTGTAATAAGGGTAGTGAGTTCAGCTATTGCCAGTGCTAATTCGTCGCTTGTCGCATTATCTTCACTAGCTTCACTAGCAGTAATTGTATTAATCTGTGTTTGTAAATTATTTGTCAAGGTGTGCATATTAGCTACAGAGGCATATGAACTAAGGTCAATTGCATCTGCATTTTCTAATGCTGTAATTTTTGTTTCAGCATCTGTAATACGTTGCTCAGTAAGGGGGACTGTTGTGTAACGCAGTAGATCGACAATAGCAGTAAGAGCTGTGTGCTTTGCTGAACGTGTACTCTTCTCAAGAGTAAATGCTGTTTCAAGTGCAGCAATACTTTGATTGAATGCATAGGAAGCACTGATCGGTACCCATTGACCTTCAGTTACATCATCGCCTACTTCAACGTACCAGATACTCATTTCGATATCATCAGTATCGAACCAGAGCTTACCTTCAGTAGGATTATTAGGAGGTAATTCACCAATATAAATCTGCTGTGAAACCGCTTCAGCATCCAAGGCTTCAATAGCTTCTACAAAATATTCGTTTGCATCCTTCTGATAAACGATTGTATCAGGATCATAGACAGGAGCTATATTACCGTTGTATGAATCGAAACTATATGTGTCACCGCCAGGTTGAGTTGCAAGTGGTAATGTAGCAGTATTCTGAATGAACCCTGCCGAATCTACCATCAGTACCCATAAAGGAGTACCACCTAGGCTAGGATCAGTTGTAATTGAACCGTCAGGCAGCTCATACTGACCATCAAAGATATATAAGTTATCTTCATCTGCTACCCACCATAGCTGACCAAGGATCAGGTTAGTAACAGAAGGGGGTGTTGCATTTGAGGCTGTAACAATAGGTACACCATCAGCGCCATTTGTTTGATACCATTCTCCAGCATCAGCAACAAATAAACGTCCTTGCCGTGTATCAAACCATAGTTCACCGTCTCTTGTTTGAATTGGTTGTGGACCTATATCAGCACCAGGTCCTGCATTAACAGTAACTGTAAGATCTTGAATAGCTGAAATAATGCCAGCAAAACTATAAGGATAATCTTTAGGCGCTTTGCCAGTAGATACTGCCAAGTCTTGAAAAGCACCGATGACGCCGCTAAAGCCTTGTGCAGTCTTTAGTGCAGGTTTAAAGTAGACACCTGCTTGCGGATCCCACGTTAGCACACCAGCAGAATCTTCATTAGGATTAGTCACGTTTATCAAAGCTGTACTATGTATTTCTATTGTATCTTTGTTAAGACTTAGTATTTAGAACAACATAAGCAATTTCAACATCATCTAAGTTCAAGCCTTGAGCTAGTGCAAATACAATCTCAATCGTTGTGATACCACCACGTTCAAAGGATTCTTTGAACTCTTCACCGGTCTCTTTAATATCAGTTACTAGTTTCTTTTCAAACTCTAATCGTGCATCAATTGTTTGATAAGTTGTAGGTTCTTGAAGCTTGAGGTGATCTTCAAACATAGCAGCGACTGTATGTTTACAGAGTTTATAGCTCATACGATCTTTTCTATTTTCCCAACTTGAGATAGCACCGGCTGCACTATCGAGGCCAATGCTATCTAGATCAGTCTTACCTTGCGCTGTAGGGAGGGGGTAACGGTACTGCCGGTTGATCTTACGTTTACCTTCATTCTCAGTTGCTTGAGGGGCACGTAGGATGGCATTAGCATAATTCGGGCAGCTACAGGAGTAAGTTGTTGCAGGTTTCAGGAATACATCTTGTAGGATAAAAACTTCATCTTGCCAAGGATCTACATCATTAATAACTCTGTACCATACTTCATCGCTCCATTTATTATTAGCAGCGATCTGCTCTTCTACAGTATCGTAGGGACCTAAGGGATGATTATATACACCGTTGTAAGAATCGACAGCAGTATTAGTAAAACTGTAATCACTGAATACAAGATAGCCTTGACTAGGTTCATTTGGAAGATTAGGATTTAAGAGTGAATACAGATTAAATGATCCAATAAAAGGCGCCGTACTAAATTCAACTGTATCACCTACGACTAATAGGTCATTAATAACAAAAGGTTGAACACTGTAGGATACTTGTGTTATATCTTGTTCTACTAATTGTGCAGTTAAATAATCATCACCGAAGAATTTCTGATATAAGTCTTTGTTATATATAAAAGTACCGCTTACTTCGTAGGAGGCATCAGCGGTCGTAAAGATATTTTCTAATTCACCTATGTCATAGATTGATGGAGGTAAATCTGTAGTATTATCTAGGATTGAAAATTCTTGTGGTGAAGGTATATCGTCTTGTACTCTTACAGTAAATGTATATGATTGATCAGTGAAATCAATGGTATCAACTAAAGCGATATCTTTTTCAACAAAGAAGTCTTTAATATAGCCGATCTCTCCTACAAGCGAATTTATGTTACCACCGTTTGCAATAACATAAGGGCATGCTTGAATTTCTGACAAGGGCACACTAACTTTTACCCGCATTTTATCTTCAGGTAATGATTGTCCCATATAGATAGAGGGCTGTGCTTTGCTATTTAAAATGTAACTTAGGGTAGCTTCTGTTTCGCCATCAGTCAAGCGCTCACCAATCATATGTAGAAGTAGGAAGCCATCAGGTCCTACGTCACCTTGCACCCAAAGCTCTTGATTAGCCTTAGCTTCTTTATCAGCTGTAAGGCTATTGTAAACTTTTGTGACTTTAAATAATTCTGTATCTGACGTTGTTACACGCTTCATTACATAGTGGTTATTACTGTCAGCATGCATTGTTGCAAAACGCCAACCAGTAAATGTAATATCTACTTCATAGTCAGTACCTTGGTATAACTTGCTATGTAATTCTGTAAGGATATATTCAGGATTATAAGTAGGGCTATCTGGATCCTGATCTATTGGTAAGCCTGGATCATAACAAACAGCATGCGGATCACTACTTTGTGCTGTACCACATTCAGGGGATCCTACTAAAGGTGCTCTTAACCTAAGCCTTTCAAAGCTAGCTTTTGCATAGTATTCATAGCCCTTACGCCAGCGCACCCAGTCACTTTCCAGGTCATAGCGTTCGATAATTGTACGTTGCACAGAGCTGCCGTACTGTCGGTTACTTGGATAAGAACCAGCAGCACGCGGACCAATGCCTTTATCTATCTTTGCATCAAAGCCTTTAACCGTTTTACCAGTAAAGGATTTGATATTACCAAACCCATTTACTTTTCTAGGCATTAGTACAGGCCGCCTTGTGCTCCAATGATTGGTGTCGAAGTATTACCAACAGCTGCTGCAAGTTGCAGTGTTACCCACAATGCTTTACCTTTAGGTACATACATTGCTCGGAACTGAATATCAGTACTGCCAGTCTGTGGTTGAGGTGCCAAAATATAAGGCATCGTAGAAAGGCTAACTGTAGTACCGATGACTTGAGCAGAATCCATCTTGCCAACAAAGAAAGCCTCTGAAGATCTCAAATAATCACTAGCTGGGCTTAGATACAATAGCACTGTAAAAGGTGTAACACTACGAGCGATAGTAAAGATATCTTCACAAATGCCGCCATCATTCAAGGAACAATCCAAAAGGATAGCTGAAGAATTAGTACCTGTGATATCTAATGAAGTAGCACTACCGGAAACGAGAGTAGCACTTTCAACAGTATTATGAAAGACTCTATCGATCAATAGCGGCTGCTTATTGGTTGAGGTTGAAGCCATAGTGTGTTACCTTTATGCTGTTTTAGAACGGCCACGACCGCCGCCAGGGCCTGTATTCATGCCTTGAGGATTAAGGGTACCAACTGCTAATGTCGCATCAGGCATACCTGTAATCGGAGCTGTGCCCCAGGGCATCTGAGAAGACTGTTGAGGATCAATAGCGCCCCATACAGGTCCCATTTCAGCAGACTGAGGTGCCATTCCGAGTTGATCAATAGGATAACTAGGAGGCATACCATTATTTAAACCGCCGGGTTCTGTCATACCAGCAGCTTGATTAGCCATGTACATTCCGTCCATACCACGTTGCTCTTCCTCATTAGGGAAATAAGTACTACCGCCAGCATTCCACTTCTGCCCAATGACATTACTTTGAGGATTACCGGAATTTTGAACAGCACCTACACCACCCATACGTCCATCTGTAAGTCCGAGTCCCATATCACCATAGGGTGAGTTAGGTCCACCACTGAAAGAAGGAGGTTGATCGTTAGGTCCAGCAAAATTATTAAAGTTTGCATTCATGTTACCGGGTCCAGTAGGAGCACCAGGCAACGGTTGATCGTTTTGTACGATTTTATTAGGGTCATCACCCATTGCCTTACGGCGTTTCGTACGTGTATCATTAGGATCTGCAGCCATGATCAAGTCCTCCAGGTCTGTTGACGGTCATTGAGTCCACCCCATTGCTGCCCATTAGCAATGCCGTTAACACGACGGCTAGCATTTTCCATACCCAATTCAGCCATCTCTTCCCCAGGTTGAGTCTGAGGATCGATTGTACCAGATACCTCACCTTGCAGCCAACCGGTTTGAGCGAGAGGGTTTTCTAAGGCTTGATTGCCTGCAGAATCCTCTTGAACACCAGCTGCATCTTGGCCTTGCATAAGTGGCCTTGTTTCGATATTGACATTACCGTACTTACGATTGCGAGCTTCTTCAGCAATCATACCAGCACCGTCTTGTTCAATGTCATCCATCATTTGCTGCTGACCCCACATGAAGCTGTTATCTGAATCAGCTTGTGCCTTAGCTGCAGCTAATTTACTTTCATACTCAGAGTCACGGTTTCGACCAAAAGTGATCTTCTGTTGTCGCCCATCTACAGGGTTCATAATACTATTAATTGATACCTAAGTCTATTCTATATTATCGCCACATGTTAGCGAGTGCGATCCGTGAACCAACTGCAGTATCAGCAGGTCCAGGTACTGCCATAATGAACTCACCGCCTGAGCGTTGGAATGCATGCTGCCTTACGTCAGGACGTTTGTAGTTAGCAACATAGAGCGTTTCTGCTAGACGATCAGCTTCCCTTAAGTAAATTTCCCAGGAGTAAGCATCGGCTTTGAGGGGATCTGTTGTTGCAATTGTACGTTGAACGTCACCAGCGATCTGTTCTAATCTAGATATGTTAGAGGTTGTGTACCCACCTGTGTATTCATCATAATCATAGTATGCAGACTTCTGCCAAGCAGCTTCACAACGTACAAGCTGATAAACAATCTGATTGTACCAGTACTCATCAGGTACTAGTGCCATGGCTTCTTCTAGCCGGGATCTATCACCAGCTGGTACTTCAGCACCTGCGTTATATCCCAGGTGAAATCGTACCTGAGTTTTTTGATGATCATTTAACTGCATTATGCGATACCCATATTAGCGTATTCTTCTCTCAGGACCTTTTCTAATAGTGCTTGATCAGTGAAGTCAAGGCCACCAGCTTGTGACTTAGCTAGCAAAGCGGCTGCAGGGGAATCATTGATCATCATTTGGCGGGTACCAGCACCTAGGGATCCACCTAAGATTGCACCAAGTAGTCCACCAGCGAAGCGTTCACCAGGTCTCATACGATTAGGCTTCCTGCCAACAGCTGCATTAAGCAGTCGTCCGGGTTGACGTGCAACATTACCTGCCATCATACCGCCGATTGTGCCTAAAGCAGCACCGCCAGCAACAGCAGTACCTAGATCTGGGGTAGCAGCGCCTTCTCTTTGGATCGCTAGCATTAGCATTTCTTCTGGCGTCATCTTCAGGTACTATACATATATCTATAGTTTAACTTATAAAGATAATGTCATCCTTAATGAACTGCTCCCAGTTTACACGGGGGATATTTTCAAGCTGCTTGAGGTTACTGAAACGTTCACCTGAAAGTGAAAGTCTAAGTTCAATGATACGTTTAGCAGTTGTGTAACCTACACCAGGCAGACGCTTAGCAATCATTTCAGCTGTAGCAGCATTAAGATTCAAACGTACATCCTCAGAGGGTACAACAGTATTAGGAAGCTTCTCTTCTTTTTCAACTGCAAGCTGAGGTACGGATACTTTAGAAAGCCTACCTTTTTCTTTTGAATAAGGCACAAGCTGTTCTAATGTTACATAACTAATGTTACCAGCACCGTCACGGACCATTGCATATTCTTTGTCGTGCTGGGAAATAAATTCCACAAGTTTACCGGTCTTACTATCTTGAAATAGGTTGTCGTTTTCTGAAGTCTTTGTTGACATGTTTAACTTTACTGACTCCATTTCATTATAGGCACAAAAAAAGACGCCCTTAGAGAGCGCCTTTAATTGAGTTAGCTGAAGATCAGATTTGAGTAGAACCAGCTTCCAGAGGGAAGGGCAGGTTAACAGAATCGGCATCAGGTGCAACGTTGTTCATGTAGTAGCAAACCTCGACGAGGATTGCACTTTGACCAGCGTCAGGATCAGCAAGAGCGGATCCAGAACCACCACTAACGTAGTTGACCGGCTTCAGAGGAGCGACAGCAACAGTAGCGGTGACAGAAGTGTCACTACCAGTAGCGCTGATCGAAGTAGAAGGATCATATGAAGAGTAAGCACCACACTCGTTGAATGTGCCATCAGACTCAGCAGTCAGTGTAACGCCACCAGTAACACCAGTTACCTGGATAGTGGCGGTACCAGCAGCCGTAACTTCAGTCATGTTCACTACATTAACGGCAGTACGATAGATACTGGCGCCAGTAGGAATGACGAAAGGACGGTTAGCAAGAGGCTTGGGAGAAGGACCAAGGTCAGGGGAAAGGATCTGGAGGTTATAAACACCAGTAGCCAGTTCACCGTTGATATCCAACACGTTGGATTGAGTATTCTCAATAGGCAGCACAACCAGTGCGCCAACCAAGCTGAAGAATTGAACGCCGGGAAGGGCATTCACGCCTTGATTCCTATAGGAATTCAAGCGGGTTACGTAGTTACCAGGGAAAATCGTGTTGTTCCAAGGTGTACGTGTAGTTGAGTTAAAGCAGTTAGCCATGATTAGTTTCTCCTATCAATATACGAAAGAGTAACCAACCGTAATGAAATCCTTATTAAGGGTTTCAAAACCGGCGAACAGACTCCAAATCATAATGATGAAACGTGAGAAGTCATCATTGTTGTTCAGAAGAATCTGAGCGTTGTTTCCACCGATGCCAACGCCAACAGCCTGAGGACCAAAGAAGATCAGCTGAGCGCCAGAGTAATCGGCAGCAGCAGCATTAGCATCTGTAATGATCAGGTTGTAGATCTGTTCTGGCAGGTTGGTGGACTCGAACCAACGAACACCCTCAAAGAGGAAGCCTGTTGGCATAACGGGTTGTCCGGCAACAAATCCGGCCTGACCGTAGGCAGGTCCCATACCCTGGAAATAGTTGGCAGAAGGTCCGCCGATAGGGTTCATGGGGTTGATCATCCCAGCGCCAGGATAACGTGCGATCTCACGGAAGTCAGAGTTCTGACGGAGATGCATCATAGCGGTAGGATCGACGATGCAACGGTAGTAACCGTCAGCGAACGTAGGAACGTTACGCTTACGCATATCTTTAACAACTTCCAGAAGGTCAGTTGTTACGTCGAATTTAGCTGATTCACCAGCTGCGTAGGTAACTCCAAGGGAGCCGCCACCGCCGTCATCTTTCTTCTTACCACCAGGGAGGTAGTAACCACCTTGGATGGAGCTAGAAGCGCCAATTGCTTCGGCTTTCAGGAGTTCGTTAGCGAACACCCGATCGCGCCAGCGGCGATAGTCATCAAGCAGCGTCAAGCTACCGATTGACTGGTGAAATACGTTAAGATTACCGGTGTCAAGCAGCAGACGCTGAGCGGTAATAAGGGTTTCTCTCGCAATCTTAAAGGTCGAAGGCTGAGTAGTGTCACGAGGGTCGGCGGGGCCTGTATATTCCCTCAAGGTTACCAGCACTTTATCTTTTACGATATTGCGGGCCGAAGCTGTACCAAGAGTTTGATCAGCTGTACGTTCTCTTGATTCCTTCGTACCGGGCTTACCCCAGAAACGATAGCGGTCAAGTTGAACAGTCTGGCCAGGTTGCTTACTAAAATCGTGAACAACTACTGGCTCAACAGCCATCTCGACTATATACGCCGGATGAGGGCGATACAGTTCTGCTCCAAGTAGCTTCGGGAAATCATTGTCAATCCACACGATTGAGATTCCTCCAAGCAGTTAATGGATAATATGACGAAAAGCGTCACATAAACTAATCATATATGCTAAAGTCTATAAATAGTGTAGACAATGGAGAATTGTCAAGTGTCTAATCCTGAACAAGAGTTTCTTGATACAAACAAATGGGTACCAGTCCACACTATCCCTGGCTACGAATGTTGTATTGAGTACTATGTAAGTCGTACTGGAGATGTTCTTAGCACTAAAGGTAATAGAAACGGAAGAATCCTTAAGCAGCAAACCGGTTGTGATGGTTATAAATTAATCACACTTACACAGAGGATTGGCCGTAAAAAGAATAAATGTGTTGCTATACATAAATTAGTTGCATTTGCCTTTTTATCATCTCCTCCGTTGCCCTACGGTAATACTAGAGGATGCTGTAATATTGATCATAAAGATGACGATAAAACTAATAATCATATTGATAATCTATGCTGGATAACTCCCGGAAAACGTGCAGCTGAAAAGCAGGTTAAAATAGAAGAACATAACGATTAATTCAGATGGCTAATTCACTTCTTTTGAAGGGCGTTAAAGATATCGTCAACTACACTAGCACTGACGGCAACTTCCCTATTCGCCTGAAGCAGAATCCTCGTGGCGGTGATGTACATCAAATTAAACAGTGGTGGGCTAAGAAAGGTAACAACACTGTATATAACGCCTGTACCG
>Ga0209756_1003455_pt1 | contig 12819 bp, 17 predicted proteins | sample ETNvirenome_6_85_FD_184071 | JGI IMG/M metagenome (GOLD analysis project Ga0209756, IMG submission 184071) | Marine viral communities from the Pacific Ocean - ETNP_6_85 (SPAdes) (version 3) | ecosystem: Environmental > Aquatic > Marine > Oceanic | place: Pacific Ocean | collected 2013-06-19
TCGTCTAATCCTTTTACTAAGTCAGCTACTAAACCTCTTTGTCCTTGTTGCGCTTTATAGTCCATCATTTTTTCTTGAGCTGCGGACTGTTGAAATTGTCCAAAAGGTTCTTGCGCTTGTTTCGCTGCTGTTTGAAATATATTTCCAGTAGGTGCATTACCCACCATATTTAAACCAAAGTTAATTAAAAAATCATTAAGACTAGAACTTCTCGGTCGTTCAGGTTGAGGAGCTAATTTATTAATTAAATTTAATTGACTTCTTATTTTAGCTAAGTCTCCATCTTTATATCCTTGTCTAAGTCCAGACGTAATACCTTCTCCGGTACTACCACCTCTTCTAAACATTGGTCTTTTTAAAGTTTGATTAAACATTATTGTTGTGGAAACATTCCTTGGAAATTAGAGCCACCTGCGCCAAATACATTTCCATATATACCTGACAACACACTTCCAGTACCCAACGCAGTTTGCAACGGTGTCGGGTTTGGTGTGACTGATGATTGATATTGTCCTGGTGCTCCAGATGCAATGCTCGCAATACCTTGACCTTGGTAACCTAATCTTTCGTAAGGTTCATAAGCTTCAAGTCTATTTGCTTCTCTTTGTGCATCTAGTTGAGCTTGAGCTTGCGCTTGTTGAGTCGCGCCCATTGACCCTAAACCTGCTACGTCTGCTCTTTGCATTCCTGGTACAGCTCCAGCCAGTTGCATTTGATTCATGTATGCTTGCTGTGCTCCTTTTTGTGCTTGACCAAAACCTTGTTGTTGTAGTCCAGCATATAATAAAGCTCTATTCATATCTGATTTGTTTTGATACTCTGATCTCATAACGCCTTCACGTCCTCCACCTAAGTTTCCAGACTTAGTGGCCATGTCAGCAATTCCTAAAATTCCTCTTTGTGCTTGATCATCATATTCTTTCATCGTGGTATCGATAACATCTTGTTGATACGGAGACATGAAAGCTGCTTGACTTCCAGGTCCAGTGTAAGCTGAAGCCTGAGTAATATAAGGTTGGTACGCACCTATACCTTGACCAGCTAATGTATAAGCATCTTGTTGATACTGATCTTGACCTGCAACTTGTGGTGCAAATTTTGCAGTATCTAACGGTGTTGCCGTTAATCCAGTTAATTGTTTTCCATAATCCGTTTGTAGATCTTCTACATATTGTGGTGGAAGTGCTTGTGATTGTGTTACAGCCATTATACTACCTCGCTTAACCTCTCTGATACCTTAAACATCTCTCGAGCGCCAGATAAACCTTGCGTCTCTTCAGATATTTTTCCACCTTGTTCTAAATTTTTCATTATGTTTTCCATGATCTCTGCGCCTTTGTCAATGTCTCCACCGCCTGCGCCTCTTACAGCATCAGCTGTAAATACAAATTCATTTTTACTTAATCGTGCTGGAACGTCATCAGCTTTTTCTTTACCACCGATAGGTACAAAGCCACCGTCGTTTCTATAATCTTTTTCCATGCCACCAAGGTCCATGAGCCCTCCTTCTTGCGCCATTGCTCTTTCTTCTTTTGGCCATGGATATTCTTTTCCAGGTACACACATTACTCCCCCTTTAGCCATTCCTGCTCTAGCTTGTGCTGCAAATTCTTCAAATGACATTGGTATAGCATTAGGGTTTATTTCTTTTAGATCGAATACATATTTATTATACTCTTCTCTTAATAGAGGATCACCACCCCCTTCTAATCCTATTCTTCCGCCTTCAGCCATAAGGTCCATGTTCTTAGATTCTTTACTTCCTAAGAAAGGATATTTAATTCTAATCGCTGCTAATTTTTCACCACTTGGATCTTTGAATGCTTCAATAACTTCTGCTCTAATGCCTTCAATATCCATTCCTTCTCCTCTTGAAATGTCTTCTAAAGAATCATCACCTGGATTTTTCTTTGTGTATATTCCAGCTAATGCGGATGCACCTAAGATACCAGCCATTGCTGCTGTTTTCATTCCTGTTTTTGATAAGAACTTATCTAATAATTTAATACCTTTTGGTTTAGCCTTGTCAATAAAATCTAATTTTTCTTTTGGATCAGATAAAGTTCCTTCAGACCCAGGAAAAACGTTTTTCAGTTTATCTAATCTTGTTTCTTTTAGTGGAGAGGTTGGTTTTTTACTAAACATTTTTCCTAATCCGGTGTTTGTTCCCATTGGAGAACTAAAAAATCCTGCACCTTGTACACCTGATCCTGTCATAGGATTAATTCCTGTTTGAAGGCCTGCTCCACCCAAGTATCTCGCAGCTTGACCACCAGCATAATTCATTAAACCTGATTTAAGACCTTTACTTATACTTCCGTGTCTATCGAATCCACCAATACCAGACATTAAACCACCAGCAATAGGATTGAATGGTGCTACAAATGGTGCTGCAACTTGTGCAATCTGTGCTACTTCATTTGGTATTATTTTTCTAAGTCGTTTTTTTATAGAACTTCCAATGCCGTAACGTCTTCTTCCACCGAGACCGGCGATCCCACCATAAGCCATGGGTTGTTCTTGTTGTTGTTGAGCTTGTTGTTGCATCTGAGCTAGAATTTGTTTCCATGCTCCGCTTGTATAAAATTGTTCAAAAGTTATGAATTGAGATTGCTGGTCAGGACCTAAAGATTCCCAAATTTGTTGAGCCATCATTCTTTCTTGACTATTTTCAGGAACCTGTCTTTGGACATCTCCTTCGCCATATTTAATGCTTGGAGCGCCTGCTTCTATTGTGTCTGATATTTGTAAATCTGTTATAGCCATATTTATATGTGTATTAAATGTTAAAGAGCAGGTATTTCTCCCGATGATTTCATACTACTTTGTTTTTGCAAACAAATCAAGTGTTGGCATGATAACATGCACATCTCTTTTCACATCCTCCTCTGGTATATTGGCAGCCTTTAAAGCCACTTCATCCGCGTATACTTCTCCTGTTTTCTTGTTTGTAAAGGTTGTTTTTACATCCGCCTGAATGACAGGTATTTCTTTCCCGTTTACGATTGTTGTTTTCATTATGTTGTTACCTCTTTCTTAATGTTTAGATAGCTGACGGCAAAAGTAAAGGCATCTGCGCTACCTGCTTTAATTGTAAGGGTATTACCCCCTTCGACTATTAACGGTTGAGTTAATAATTCTTTTGAAACATTGGCTGTTAATGCTGCTGATTTGAGAGCTACAATACTATTGTTTGTAACTGTCGGACTAGGTGTACCAGCCGATGTAACAATAATAGATTTAATTAAATACGTTTCACTAACTAAAGGATTGCCACTACCAAAAGGATTTTTTTCTGTATTATCTGTGTTCGCATTTAGCCCTGCAAATTTATATATATTTATTACTGCCATTAATCTAAAAAGAAACTTCTAGCTTCTATCTCCTGTTTTAATTCTTCTTGAAAAGTACTATTTAATTTCTCTATTACCCCATCAAGATCTCTAGTTAAAGAGTGTGCTATCTCAGCATCATATTCCTGAGAGGCTCTGGTTATGTTTTGTACTATCTTGGCCATTATATATATTTGAATCTCTCTTTTGTTTTTTCAGCCTCTTCTTTCTTTTTTTGTAAAATATCTTTTGTTTCATCTAAAGGAGAACCTTCTTGTCCTAGTTGTATATCTTCAGGATCTTTTTTAAAAAGATCAGTAAGCCAGTTGGCCTGCTGATATTGGTTGTCTCCTAAATATTGATTATTTCCCCATGCCTTCTTCCAATATTCATCCATAGCATTATTACCACCAACCTTTGTTATCAAATCCGTAATATCAAAGTCTTCTACTGCATCAACACCAGTTATCCCTGCTTGGTTTTCACCAAATTGATCATCTCTAAAATCATACTCACCTCCGCTTAAATCATATAAATTCTGTTCACCATAATCTTTACCAAGACCTCTTCTGCTTAACATGTTGGCTACTCGTTTTTGATTTCGTCTAGCAGCTCTAGCTTCATTTGACCAATAGTCTCTAGTTTGTCCATACTGAGAAAATTTATCTCCCATTCCACTAGCAAAAGAACCTATTTTACCAGGCCATTCTCCAAACATACCCATCGCTCCTCTCAATAAATTTCCTATTCCAAAATTTGATTGATGTCCTCCAGCTGTAACTCCCGGAGTTTTTAAATTTTTATATCCACCACCTAGTCCAAAAATACCAGGTTGGCCTGTCCATGATTGTTCAAAATAATCTTCTTTCTCTCGTGGATCACTTAATGTACCCGGTGCTGTTGTATGAAGGTTACTTCCTTCACCTATATGTACTCCACCTTGTCCTCCACCTTGTCCACCACTTGTCGCTAATGCTGGACCCGAAGTTCCACCTTTATTAGTCGCACCTGAAAAATCCATACCAGAACTTTGTCTCCCTCTGCCATGAGGACCACCACCTTGATACAAACCTAATCTCATAATTCCACCATCAGCTGCATGAATCTTACTTCCATAAGTATCCGTCCAGTCTCTTGCGATCTCTGGTTCGTTAGCCCATAGATATCTTTTTTGTGCTTCTGATTTAAATGGCATTATCTTCTTCCTCCTGCATGTACATCTAACCTAAAAGTTCCCATTTTCCAATTAGAATCTACTGCTGTGTTTGATATTTTTACTGCAACCGATCGTCCTCGAGCCCTGCACGATTGATAATTAGTGCTTGAAGTAATAGTAAAAGGACCTAAACTAGAGCTCGCTGCGGTTTGATTGGGGAAATTTCTTAAATCTAATTCAACTATTGTATTGCCACTTTGAGAAAGAAAGTCTGGTAAAAATCTACTCACCCTCATAATATGTTCTCCATCTCCTCTAAATGTTATACCTTCACGTTGGTCTTGAGTAATATCAAAATCTCCTGAAGTAATACTTGCTGGAATAGCTGTTGTGCTTCCCCCTTTAATTTGATTAGTTCCTGTTTCGTGTTCATAGTAGGTAGTAACTCCATCCGTGTTTCCTACTGTTTCACAGGTATCAGTACCCGCATCGTAGGATGTAGCATGAGGTAAACCAAAAACTTCTGAATCTTGCCATGTAGTTCTCGGGAATAAAGAACTAGAATTAGTTGTCCAAATAGGTCGTTTAGGAGACGAGTCCATATAATTATATAATACACATCTATTATTAACATTAGAGTCTGATGTTGGATAGAACCATAAAACTTCTCCAAATAAGTTATTAATACCTGCAAAAATAAATTGATTTGATGTAGTATTAATATCATCAAAAACATAGTCCTCTACTAAACAAACCATTGATTCTAATTTACCACTATATTTAAAAAAACCATTCTCTGACATCCAGTACGCAGCACCATCCACTTCAACAGCTGCATTCATTCCAATCAATCCACAGTTCGTTCCCACTTGTTGGAAAGCAAATGTAAAAGGTTGGCCTACGAAACGCATCGTAAATAAAGAAGTATTGGTCCAAACATAAATTGCATCTCTACCCAGTTCAGCTCCCATGATCCGTGATCCGGCAGCCAGTCTCTGTGTACCCGCACTATTGGTTGCAGTAGGAGCGTAAGTATTTATATCCTCTTGAGAAGAGAAACGTATAAACATATCATCTTGTGTGCCATTGTCTCCAATCGTGGTCTCTGTTCCAAAAAATACTAAGTGTCTATCCGGAGTTGAAACCAACATATCACGTGACGCTGTTGGTGCTCCAGAAATAATAGTTGCTCTTGTAGTAACTGCATTGTTTGCGTCTGAATCCCATTCGAAACATGCGTTGTTAACAATTAAAGCTATAAGTTTATTTGCATAATTATCTAAGGCAAATAGACCAGGCTCTGCAACCTTATCTCCTGAAGAAGCTATTTGACCCCATCCACTGTAATCAGTAATATTAGTGATGGTTGCTCCATCAGAATGAGTCGCTGCTGTGGTTCCGTTCACTCCTCTAGTAACTCCAGTTAAAACGTTAGTAGTTATTCCCGTATAACTTATATCTTCAGTACCAATTCTAAGTTGACTCGTTCCGCTTGAAACAGTAAACCCGGTTGAACTTGTTAAAGTAATTCCAGTGGTCGCTGCAGCATCTGTGATTGCTCCATTTAAAGTTGTTGTTTGAGGAGCTGTTACTGTTCCACCAAATTGTGAAACACCCCAACCATATACTCCGACCTGTTCAGAAGGTCCTACGGGATAATAAAATTTAACAGAAAGATCTCCATCAGTGGCTGTCGCATCTGCATCAGAACCCATGGTGATAGTAACTGAAGTTGCATCAACAACAGTTGTTATCATAAAAGTTTTATCATCAAAATCTGAAGCTGAATAACCTGACCCTGTAGGAGGTGTAACGTCTTCAAGATATAAAATATCTCCTGCTGTCATTCCAGTTGTAGAACTTAAAGTAATTGTAAGAATAGGGGAACCATCCGTAGAAGCTAGTTTGTTAGTTAAAGCTCCGAAGTCAGTTTTAATGGGGTGAATGTCATAATAAATTCCTCCTGTATAAACATATAAAATTCTGTTGGTTCCTATGGCAGAAAATTTAACACCCTCTTTATTAACCATATGATGAATAGCCCGAGCTGAACCGCATAGAGCTTGATCTCCTAATTCAGACCATCCTCCTATTTTTTCGGGAGTATTATACCTAAACCTAACATTATACCCATCCTGCCATTGCCCTTCTGCTCCGGTAGGTGTAAGTTGTTTATTGAATCCTGGTAAAAATCCTATCTTTTGTAGCATATAAAAACCTGTTTTATCAGGTAGTATATCAGATTGGGATTAAATTCAACGCTTTATTATTTAACTTTTATGTGAGTGTTTCGTAGCGTTGGTGTGTTGGCAAGTTTTGGGTCCCCTTTGTATAACTTTATTTGAAGAAGATTCACTATTCTACCTAGATCATTTATAAAATTTTTTAAATGTTCTTCTTCTAAAATGATTCTTTTATGTTTACTTAAAATTTTAATTTCCTCATCTGTAAATTCAATATGAACTTCTGTATTAGATATGTTATTAAAGATCATTTGGAAAGCCCCAAATATTGTCGTCTATCAAATTTCTCATTAGCATATTTACCATCTTTTTTAACATAATGAAAGAAAACTTGTGCTTGATAATCCCCATCATATTCTTCTCTCCAATGTTCCACTTCACCTCCATAATATAAAAGCCCATCTCCCGGATGGATAACTATTTTTTTATTCCCAACATATAAAGGCCATTCTTTATCTCTTCCTAAAGTACAACTAACACTGATTTCACACGACTCCCGGTCTGTATGTTTTTCAAGTTTAGAAAATTTATTATAAACCCTTAAAAAAGAATAAGTAGGCCATAGAGGCTGTCCTAATTCTTTTTCAACTCTAGGCATTAATTTTTCTAAAAGTAATTCCATCAATGGATCCGAATAATAACAGGTTTCACCGAGAAAGGTTTGAGTCTCATCAAAATCATTTATATTGCTTTTATGTCTTATAATAGCATATTTGTGTGCTATTTTTAATTCAGTTTTAGTAAGTAGGTTTTTTATATATAGGTATTTTTTATTTATCTTAGCCATGACACTAAAGCATATCTAATGCCCTCCTCAACTTTGAGCACTGTATGCGGAAATAAAAAATTACTTGGCCAAATAACAGCTTTTCCTGCACCGGGTTCAATTTTTAAACTTTGATTATGAAAACTAAATTCTAAACATCCTCCTTTGTAATCATTATTTAAAAAAATAATAACGGATAAGGTTCTAGGGGTACCAGGACCATCGTCGGTGTGTCGTGTGTAATAACCTCCTTTTTCATAACGTAACAAATTTATAACATCTATTTTTTCAGGTCGATCCGACCCATGAAAATTAAAATACCTCTGTGACAACCCCCTTATTTTGGCAATTAAAAAATTACACCAATGTGTATCCGTCATTGATTTTTCATTTCGAAATATAGGAAGTTCAGCCACGTTACGAACCTGTTTATTAACAAACTGTTGACCCTCTTTTCCCACAACACGCGAAGAAGAAAATTCTCTTTTTTTATAAGTTCTAATAATGGCCCCCACCTGGTGAGGAGTTAAAAAAGAATCTACAGTCATTATTAAATCTTTTAGTTTTATTTCCATGATTTTTTTCTTCTAAAGAATCTTTTATATTGACCTTGAAAAAAAGATGTATAGTTCCATTGGGCTTGATTCCATTTTTTTACATCACCTTTTTTAAAAATAGCTTTCCATGATTCTCTTTTAAAAGGTATTGCTGTAACGAGTGGCTCTCCTTTTTCAATTGTAAAAGTCCCTTTATGATGAACTACACAAGGAAAATTAACAGGCATGTTAAAAGTATCACAATCTACTATACCAGCTAAAGGTGTAAATTTTGAATCTAGTTTATTAATAACCGGTAAAAAAAGAACACTATATCCTTTGGGAACTTTTATTAGCCATGGGTTAATTAATTTAAGAAAAGCTTCATTATGGTTTTTTTTAATGTATGGACAACCTCCCTCTTTACCTCCAAGTTGGTCGATATTATGAGTGTGTCTAATGCCCCCTGTCATAGGAAAGGGAAGATCTTTGTGAATAAAAGAGGTTTCTACTTCTGGATTTATACCCAACCACATACTTTCCCCTTCTTCCTTATGATTAGGATTTACAACTTGTTGATTAACTACAATTTCCTGTTGATTTTTTAAAACATATCCTGCGGAGATTGCATCTAAAAAAGGCATGCATAGTTTAATAGTTCTTAAGGATAAGGAAGGATCTCCGTGATAATTTTTTAATTTTTTATACCATTCTGGTATATTTATTGCTGAGGGTTCAGGTCTTATTGATTTATCTGAAAAGATAGGATCAAAAGTCTCGAAGATTATTTTATTTTCAAACATTTATTACTTTCAATGAAAGTAATATACTTATTTTTAATAAAATGTAAAGATTAAATGAAAGTGACGGGGGCAACCGTATTGCCGCCTCTGTATAATGCGTCGACCCATCCATACGCAGCCATGTTACCACTACCATCAAAAGTTAAACCAGCAGTACCATTATTCACTGCAGTTTGTAAGGTTTGAAGATTTGTTAAATCTGTAGATAAGCTTGAAGGATTACCTACATTATTATTAATGTGATTATTTAGGTCAGTAATTAATGTTGATAAACCATCTTTAACATCAGCTAAAGTAACTGTGTTATCTCCTAAAGTTACATCTGTAACTACTAGTGAGCCATCAACAATGTCTAAAGAAACAGACCCTCTAATAACTTTTTCAAAATTAGAATCACTTATTGATATAGCTGTTGCTTGAGCGTGAGCAACCCAAAAATCTTTTTGTTCATCATCCCAAGCATTTTTAAAATGCTGTCCAGAATTTACAGTAAGAATATATTTAGCCATGATTAAGTTCCAGAGTTATCATAGACCACCATATAACCAGTACCACCAGCTTGACCTTGACCAGCTGCGGGTGTTCCTGCACCTGGGAAAATTGAAGCAGGGGAACTATAAAAAATAGTTGATGATGGATTAGAGCTATCAAAAGCAGCTCCGGGCGCACTTCCAGGGTTACCAGGACTTGCACTTTGGTGTCCAGGTCTAATATAGTTTCCGCCATTTCCTGCATTTGCAGTTCCAACATTTGTTAAAGTACTACTTCCACCTGCTGAACCAGCATTAGGGCCAGGCCACCCCTGTCCACGTGCTCCAGCAGCACCGACATTATAAGCATATCCAGTGCCTCCTGATACGGGACCAGTGTAATATCCATAACCGCCATAACCGCCGTTTCCAGCAGCATTTTGTGCACCAGCACCTGTTCCGCCGCCACCGCCGCCACCGGCACCGATGAAAGCATAAGCTATATTTGCTGCAGGGTTAGCTGTCCAAGTTCCTGAAGCAGGACCATTGGTTGCTATTTTAATAGCACTAGCACCACCACCACCAGAACCAGATTCAGCTGTAACTACTCTTCCTTCTCCATCAACTGTAATAGTTGCTGAGGTGTAATCACCTTTAGCCATTTTAATTATTCTAGGCATATGTTAATCTCCTCCTTTATTAATCAGCCATTTCTTCGTAAGACACACTCCAGGATAAATCAGAAGCAGTTCCTGCTGTAACAGCAAGTAAATCTGTTTCATCTAACCATATAGGTCCGGTTGCATCTAAAAAACTTAATGTTGAATCTGCTGGAACGGAAATTGTACTTGCTATTGGATAATAAGTACTTCCGTTATCATTGCTAATTTCTAATGTAACATCACATGCGTTAGTTCCATCTGTATTAGCGATTAAAATTGTATTAACTTTGGCAGCGTACTCTGCAGTAACGTCTATCATAGTTGTTCTGTTTGTATCGCCCAAATTACCCATAGCATTTTTGGGTGTTATCGTTGCGACATTTACTATATTTGGTGTTGCCATTTTTTATTCCTCTTTTATTATTACTAGAAAATCATTGACATTGCAATAGCTTTTCCTACCGTTGATATTTCACTTCCATTATACTGCACTGTCCCTGATCCTTTAGGCACTAAATTAATACCCACATTAGTCTCTCCAGAAGCCGTAAAAGATGGGTTATTCCCAGTAGCTGCATTAGCGTAAGTAAGCTCATTAACAGCTGATCCTGTTGCCGTCAATAGAAATAATTCATTGCCATTAGTATCTAAAATGGATGTACCAATCTTAGGAGAAGTTAGGGTTTTGTTAGTTAAAGTCTGTGTGCCTGTAAGAGTTACATCACCAAAAGATGAAGTCGCATCATCAATATCTGGATTAGTACCATCATTAGCAGTAGCATATAAAATTTTAGTTCCTTTATCAGTAGTCGCCCAAGTAACACTATTACCAGAACCAGAAACATATTTAAGTTGAACGGTATAAGCACCTGATGTGCCATTTTTAATTATATAAAAAGTTTGAACATCTAAAGGAATTGTTACTACAGTGTTTTCACTAATAGTTCCTGTGAATTCTATAACTCTATGTGCAAGCGTAGCACCTGTTGATCCATCTGAAACGGATAATGTAGTAGGGGTTGATGTTATAGCTTGTGTAGTATAGCCACCAGCAAATTGTTCTATAATTTCTAAATTCGTATTTGTTTTTGTTCCCCATGTACCGGCATTTTCGCCAGTAGCCATTTTTTCTACGCCGAGAGGGGTATAGGTTGATGCCATAATTTTTCTCCTAATTCATATTATTCGTTTTTATATTTTGTATTATACACAATGTCAACATAGATTATGAGGCAGTCACATCAGAATAATCTGCTGTTTGAGTTGCTGTCTCTCCGCTATAACCAGCCGTCTGAGTCGCTGTCACTCCGCTATAACTAGCAGTCTGAGTTCCAGTAATTGTACTGTATCCTATTGGAGCTACGTTTCCAACACTAACAGTTGCAGAAACTCCAGTTAATCCAACCACATCAGCAGGTGTAATTGCGCCTACCGAAGTTGTTAATCCTAGCCCCGTTAAAGGCACTCCAATTTCAGGAACAATAGAACCTACTGAAATATATAAACTTGCTGGGGCTGTAATATTAACTAATTGAGTTTCAGTTATAGTAAGTGAACCTACTGAAGCAGTTGCACCTAATCCTGTTAAGCCTACTACATCCGCAGGAGTAATAGCCCCTACTGAAGCAGTTGCACCTACTCCACTGATAGCTTCTCCAATTTCAGGAACAATAGAACCTACAGCTGATGTAAGGCCTAGACCTGTTAGACCTACTACGTCTGCAGGAGCAATTGCACCTACTGAAGATGTTGCGCCAACACCCGTTAATCCCATTACATCAGCAGGAGCAATTGCACCTACTGAAGATGTCATGCTTAATCCGGATGGTTGAACTAATTTATTAAATGAATCTCCCCATGGTTCTTCACCCCAACCATTTCTACCCCAACCAACTAAAGTTCCAGCATTATCAAAATCACCTACGTTAGCTGTTAAAGTGGATGGTGCAGTTAAAGATATAACAGAAGTTAGATCAAGAGTTAATGATCCTACTGAAGATGTTAAAGCTGAAGGAGCGGTTAATTCTGCGGGTATAACTTGAGTAGCTATTACACTACCAACGCCTGAAGTTGCACCGACACCAGTTAAAGCAACAGAATAGTCTACACCCCAACCAGAATTTCCCCATTCTTGTCGACTCCAACCTTCTACATTAGATGTTGTTTCACTTAAAGAGCCTACTGAAGATGTTAAAGTTGATGGTGCAGTTAATTCTAATGTTATTGTATTAGATTGCCAAGCGTTTTGTCCCCAGGCTACTGAAGGATCATCACCACCCCAAATTGATGCCATAAGGAAGTCCTCCTTATGCTATTCTTACTATCGCTGTTGTAGCTGCTGCTGCTGGAAATTGAACTGTAAATGTTCCACTAGAAACTGTTTTGTCTCCACCAAAAGCTACTGCACAAACTGCAGCATCTGTTGCATGTGAATCATTATAAATTAAACATCCGTTAGCAGTGAATGAAGCTGATGTCCAAGAGACATCTGCAAAATCACAAACCGCTGTTGAAGAATCCAAAGTTGGTGTAACACTTGTTAAAGCTTTTCCACCCGCAGTGTATGCAGTTCCAGATGAATTAGTTATTTCATTAGAAGAAGAGTACGCAGTCGTGCTCGCTCCTAAAGTTGCAGAACTTGTATACAATGCTATGTCAAATGTATTTCCAGTTGAAGCTGTAAAGTTATGTTCTGCTTCTAAGATTTCTTGTTTAAAGCTATTACAAATTGCCGATGTTATTGCCATATTTTTCTCCTAATTATTGAGGCGGTGACTCGATTGGTATTCTCACTGTTCCATCCGTGTAATCGTCTCGTCTTCGTCTTCCAATTTGCATCGCTGCAAACTTT
>Ga0209756_1003457_pt1 | contig 12817 bp, 28 predicted proteins | sample ETNvirenome_6_85_FD_184071 | JGI IMG/M metagenome (GOLD analysis project Ga0209756, IMG submission 184071) | Marine viral communities from the Pacific Ocean - ETNP_6_85 (SPAdes) (version 3) | ecosystem: Environmental > Aquatic > Marine > Oceanic | place: Pacific Ocean | collected 2013-06-19
CTCTATTTTTGCTTCCTCCACTTCTTCCTCTGTTTTCCCCAAAAACATTTGGAAAGTCCTTGTTAATTTTACGCTTTGCATTGTCAAAAAAAAACTGAACTCCCACACGAAGTCCATTGTCAATTCTTTAAACTTTTCAGTTTTGGCAGGTATTGCATCATCATCATATTCCTCATCAGCCCTTCTGCAAAGTATTGCCATTTGTTCTGGTAATACATCAAACCTTCCATGTTTCATTATTTCTATTGTACTCTCTAAGTGAGTTGATTCAATATAATCTCCAAATGTGTTTCTTCTTAGAAATTCTTTTGGAAATAAGTATTCCTCACCTTCAAATTCAAATTTATCTATGCCTTTTGGCTTATATTCTTCTAATGTTTGTGAGAATGTCGCTACTGCAGCATTTACACTATCAACATCTAGCATATTCATTTCATTAGCACTAAGACCTGTAAGATATATGAAAATATCTCTATTCATCTTCAATAATTCTACTTCTGAGTGTTCTGCTTCAATAACATTACCCTCATCATCTCTTTTATTGTACTGATTGATGATTGAATATAAACCACACCAATATCTAAGTGTTATGTCTTTCCACTCAGTTGGAATATCATAACTTTTGTCTTGAATTTTAATTTCTACCATATCTATTAATTTTTTGTCAATTCTAAATCTAAAATATCTTGCATTATTTTTTTACTCTCTTTTTCATCTATAAGAATGTCTGCAAGTTCACTTGTTGCATTTTCGCAAATAGAACCAATTTCTTCTAAACTACTTCTCATTAAATAATCATTTTCTCCATCTTTCAATGCAGTCAAAAACCCAATAGCAGTATAAAACACCATATTTGGTATTAAAAACATAAATTCATCCAACAAACCACCATCATCCTTCTTTTCCACCATAGTATCGTAAAAATTGTTAGAATATAAGTAAACTGAGTTCATTATCTCTAAAAAGTCTTGATACTTACCCTCTCCAACATCTTCAGTAGCAAAATACATTGCTTTCTTAATCTTTCTTAGATGACACTCAACAGTCCTTCTGTGGTTTTCGTTTATGTAAGATATTTTCGTATTTTTCATAATTTTCTGATAATTTTTTTAGAATTACTCAAAACTACGCAAAAATAGTAAATATAGTATGAAATATTTTCACAATTTTTAAACAAACTGAAAAAAACTTTAATTAAAGTAAACTACCTTACCTCCACCACCCCAAATCTCCTTATTTACAGCCATAACTAAACAATCTACCATATCATCATGTTTTGCTGCAGGAAATCTAGTTAATTGGTCAAGAAACTCTGTATTCCAATCTCCATTCAATAAACTAACTCTACCACTCTCAAGTGATGCACTAATATCACTAACTCTTGCTACTTTGTCTTTTGTTGGTGGTTTATCTTCTTTTATGTTAAGTCCTGTTTCTCTAACTAATGTTTGCACAATAGATTTACCTGATGCTTTAGGTTCTACAAATATTCGGCTTTTTGGAGTATATCCGTTCTTTTTTACCCATTGAGGAATGAATTTAACTAATTCAGGAAATTCTTTATGTACATTAATACAATCTACTATCTGCCATTTGTTATCTTTATAGGTATATGCTAATAGTGCTGATGGGTCATTCTTTTGATTTGCAGTATATGCAGGGTCAATAACAAAGTTTACTGTAGCCTCATCTTTTCTATATCTATCAATCTTAAACCAATCTTTATGAATCATACCACTATCTAGTGGTGTTGGTGTTTGTTGTAGTTGTCCTGCATACCCATAAGTACCTAATGCACTTTTATAATCATCTAATACTTCTTTACTGAATCTATCTTCCCAAAATAAGCCACTTTCTTTATTATAAAACTTTTCTAGTGATTTTGGTTTGATATTACCATCTTCATTTGTTGCAGGTATGCAAATATGTTTATATTTTGTTCTTGTTTCCCTATCTAACAAGAATCCACTTAAATCTTCTTCATGCACTCTTTGCATAATAATTATTCGCACTCCTATATCTGCCTGATTTAATCTTGAGTAGAATGTTGTCCTATACCATTCATTAGCGTTCTCTCTTTCTGTTGCTGAGTTTGCCATTTGAGGTGATAGAGGGTCATCCACAATTAGGAAATCTCCACCCTGTCCTGTTACAGTACCACCAACAGATGTTGCTCTTCTCATTCCAATATGATTATTCTCGTATCTCTCTTTTAAGTTTTGGTCTTTTTTAATGTGAAATACATCACCCCATCTTTTCCTAAACCAATCACTAAATATTATATCTCTTGATTTAGTTGCAAGTTCAATAGATAGTGCAGCAGAGTAAGAAGAAGTAATGAATCTTAATTTAGGAGATTTTATCCAAGCCCATACTGGAAACATAACAGTAACTATTAATGATTTCGTACTTCTAAATGGCACATTAATAATTATATCTTTAGTTTTTGGCTTTTGTGCTATGATTCTCTCACATTCTTCTTGTAGGGTATCGCATATATATTTATGATGCCAATTAGTTGATAGTGGTACGGCTGGTTCTACTACTACCCAAGCAGCCTTAAAGAACTCATAGAAACTCATCTCACATAGTTTCTTTTCTAGTGCGAACTTTAATAATTTTTTATTAGTCATCTACTTCAGTAAAGTCAATATCTTCTGCATCTTCAAGTCCTCTGATTTGTTTTTTAATATCATCAAGTGTTGCACCTTCAGTTAAATTAATCTCAATCTTAGTATCAGTATCTCTTTTGATTTCTGTTGATTGCAATTTTGGCATAGCATAGTTCATTAGTTTTGCTATTGCATCTATATATGCTCTAGGGTCCTCATCAAATAATATATCTAATGCCATCTTAATCTTTACAGGTTGTCCTTCTAATGCATAAGCAAGTGATTTACGAGTCATCTTAGCAACTTGTCTTGCCTCATTATTTTTAGGTTGCAGTGCTTTTGGAGTCTTATTATAATTCTCATCTATCTTACCAAGTTGAGGTCTTTTCTTCCTTGCTTCACTACCTAACTTCTTCTTATCTTCTTTCATTATTGTCTTTAAAGTCGCAAGATACAAAAATAATACAAACTACTTTCCTAATTATTATATAAAATTGAACTACTATATTTTAACATTATTGTAAATTGTAAGAAAACTATGCAAAACTATAATTTTAAACACCTATCTTCGTGCCTCTTATAAGAGTATATGTTATTCTTCTATTATACTTATAATCGCCACATCCCATAGTAAACATTATTGCTCATATCGCAAAGTATGTACCAACTTCTAAAATAAATGTTTATTCTAAAACATAGTATTTATAAAATTGAACTTTAGATTGGTGTGTGTGCGTTTGTGTGGCTAAACAGTATATATACTAAGGTTTACGGAATCCAAAACCCAAACCTATTTTTTACACAATCTCAACCCATTGTTAATAACTTTTATTAAAAAACTCTAGGAATTGAGCCAAAACAAACCAAAAACCGCTCAAAGTTCGTAATATCTTGATAAATAAGTAGTTATATCTTGAAAATATCTCTTTTTTTAGTGCAAATCTATCTAAAAAGAAAGAATTTGCTAACATATCAGAACAATTTAAATCTAATTTAACAACACATAGTTAAATAATAATAAAAAATATAAGCCTTTTTAAGCCTTTTAAGGTGCTTCTGGTGTCTTACTATTAGTATTGTATTTGCTTAGATTAGAGCAAAAAAAACACCTCGTGAAAGGTGTCTTAATATTAGTATTTAATTGCTTTACTTATTTAATAATATATTTGTTTTTATTAATAGATAAAGTAAGTAAAGTGTCTAAATTTATCATTCTATATTTGTTTATTCTCATATCGTAAACTCTTACAAGATTGTATTTACTTGGCTCGTATGGTTGAGGCTTTGCATCTTCTTTAAGTCCTTTAGTAACTTTAAGGCGACCTGTTAAAAGCCTATGCTCACCATTCTTCTTAATAAAGGTACTAGAAAAAATACGCCCGTTTGTTTCTCTTATTAGTTCTTTCGCTTTGTCTGTGTTAATTGTTGTCATTTGTTTATTGTTTTAAATTAGTAATTTGTTTGCTTAACATCCTGAAGTTAGTACTGCTAATACGAAAAGTATAAAAAGTTGCGTATCGCTCCAGTTAGTAAGTGGTAATTGTCCTTTGCTCATGTCTTTAGTTTTTAAGGTTAATATCTATTTTATTGCCGTCCCACTCTTTACCATTTAAGAACCAAACATAATTCTTTTGGTATATGCTTACACCTTCTAAAGCGTTTAGGCGTTCCTTTGTTGTATTGCTGAACCATCCACAATTACTTATTGATAGCGTTCTTTGTGGGTCGTTGTATCTGTAGGCGATAGCGTTATTATGTAAATATAATATCGTAACATTTGGCAATACTTCTACCTCCATATTGGCTTTTTTAAATCTTTCAGCGTTCATAAATGCGCTAATTGATTCTTTTGTGATTTGTCTCATTTTTTTTATAGTTTAAATTAGTAAATTAATTGTTTAATAGTTTATCTATCTCTGGGGCTACATATTCAAAAAAATCTTCTTCCTTCTTTCTTGATGCGTGTAAACTTGCTAAAGTTTCTGAATTTAGATTTTCGGTTGTATATCCGTACTCTGTCGCTATCTCTAAAGATTCAGAAAGTGAGCAATCATTTTCTTGCAAGTATTTCATTGCATTATAGTAATAAATTATTTCCTCGTTAAAATAGCCGTTATCTTGCAAATCTTGGAACAATTCATCGCTATCATTGTAAGAATTTAAATCTTCCTGCATTGTAACATTGAGAAAATCTGTTGCATTATCTCCTAGATATTGACTGCTTAACTCATTAAGAGCATCAAAAATAATTGTGTTTTGTGTTTTTGTTTTCATAGTTTTATAGTTTTGTGCCTTTTAAGGCGTTAATATTAGTTTTTAAGGGTTAACAATATGTATTAATATATAATGCCGTCATGAGCATAGAAGCGGCAATTAAACAAACATAAGTTACAAAGTTTAAAAAATTATCTATTCTTTGCTTTTTGCGTTCTGTTAAATTCTCAATCTTATATTTATAACCTCCATTATCAAAATATTTATTTATTTGCTTTAATTTTATATATGTGCCATCTGTCCCCCTTATATTTCTAAAAAAATTTTCTCTTTCTTCTTCATTTAAAAAATAACTTTTGTTATTTGATAAATTTGTAATTTTGTAGTTATTCATAGTTTTATTTTTTAGTTGTTAATTTTACCTTCCGACACCATTGTCTTTCTTGTTAATTCACCACCTGCTAATTCTGTATCAATTTGCTCATTACTCATAAATATTATTTCATCTAAGTAATCACCTATTTGGTTTAAGGCAGTATTAACTCCTACCCTAACTTGACTTTCAACCACCCCCTCATTACTATCGTAGCAATTATTTGAGTAGTCTTTTAACCATTGCGACAACACAATTAGTTTTCTTCTTGTAGCATTTTCGTTTGTTGTTTCCATTTTCTTATTTTTTAGTTATTAAATTATTTCATTGACATCATACCCAAATTCATTTGCAAAACTTTCAATTTGCGCTTCTAGTCTGCTATTTTGTTCTTCTAAGTTTTTATTTTCTTTTTGCAATCTTTTAACTTCTTTTCTTAGCCAAACTATTGATTCATTTTTTTGTTTGTTAATTTCGTTTGTTGTTGTTTCCATTTTATTTTTTTTTAATTAATTTTGTTTTATTGCGTTTTGATTCGCTAGTAATAGACAAAGGCAGGGGGCTCTCTCTCTTGAGGCAGTTGGCTAGTAAGAGGTTGCAACCTCCTTTTGCTGATTATTCTTTTACCTTTGTTTCGCCTTTTAAAGGCTCATCAGTATTACTTAGTAATTTATTTATATGTCGGTTGGATTAACTACTTTTGTTGATACTGGGAAGGTGCCGAACTCTCTAAAAATATGCGTGTTCACTGATGTTCTGGCATCCATATCCGAAACGCTTTGCACTTGATATTCTAATACTTTTATATCTTTTGGCTTTTGTATATTCAAGCATAACTCTACTAATACACTTCTTTTCTTGTTGATTGTTGTCTTCATTGTTGTTTGTTTTTAGTTAATTTTATTTTATTGCCTTTTAATTATTGACATGACAAACATACAAACAATTTTTAACAAAAAGCAAACAAATGTTAAAAAACTTTATTTACTAGAGTAAAACAGCATAAAATAAGTATAAAATAAGGCTATTTTTGGCAAATATGAAAATTAAAAAAGTGCTTTTTTGCCTCGTTTTTTGGTGGTGGTGGTGCAAAAGTTGTTTTTTTATATATTGTATTTATATGCTTTTTGTGGTTCGGTTGGTGTTGCTCAATTTTTGAGGTTGATAATTTGCAATAATAGAAACAGGCGCAAATAATAAAATTTTTAATATATCCAAATAAAAAACAAACTTTTTTAAATTATTTTTTATTATGTTAAATTGTCAAAATAATAAATATTATGTTAAATTCTGAAAAATCTCAAAAAATTTTTTTATTTTTTTTACCCACAACCCTAGCAGTTTCAGGGCAGTTTCAGCAGTTTCACAGCAGTTTCAGGGCAGTTTCAACAAGGCAGTTTCAAGAAAAGTTTTTAAAAAAAGTTTTAAGGAATTTTCATATACCAGTCAAGGACATCCATACACTCTTCAAGTCCTTTAACTACCTTAGCATAGTAACCTGCTTCATTGAGGTCAGCAACCCACTCTTTTTGTTCTTTAGATGGATAGCAAGTCTTATCTGCTTTAATCTCTAGGAATAGACCACCATATAGATGGTTTATCTTCATTATCTGCATATCAGGAAAGCCTTTAACATAGCCTGTTTTTTTGGCTAGTATTGCTTGTTTCATAGAGGTTCTTATGCCACCTAGTGAGGCACAGTATCTTACATCAGGATATGAATACTTCATATAGGTACAGAAGGATGATTGGACTAATGCTTCTTTCTTCATAGCCATACCCCTACGCCCCCTTGTACCCCCTATGCTTACCCCCTATACCCCCTACACCCCTATTACCCCCTACATCCGTATAGGTCTTACCCTTTATGAGTTGGTGCATTAGAGGTTGAGATACACTATACTTTCTAGCGAGAGATGAGATAGTTATCTTCTGAGTTGCATTAGTATATTCTTTTCTAATTGCATTGGCTTCTTCCACAGTAAACTTTCTTCTGGAGTAACCACCACCTCTACTATCTTTTCTATCTTCTAATCTTATTTTTCTAATCTTTGGCATAATCTAATATTCATCATCAAACCTATCAGTAGTTTCACCATATTGATTTTCAATATCAATGTTTGTGATTTTAATATCTACTTTGTTTGGATTCTTTTTATTTATATAGCAAATTCTGTCTATTAATTCTTGGTCTGCTTCAATCTCTTTTATGTTAGATGTAAGAACAAATGTATCTAATGTACCTGTAACTGCTTTCCTAGTTACAGTTTTTTTATTCTTTATCTCGTAAGATACAAATACTCTAAAGATTGGTTTTTTCATTTTTAATTTTATCTAACTCAAACTCTAGGTGATTAATAGCCTTCTGTATGCAATCAACACTTGTTTCGTGCTTACGCTTTGCTCTAAGAAGATAAGTAACTGCAGTACCAACATTGTACGATAAATCAAAATCTTCTACAACCTTCCTAGCCTCATACCCATAAACTCTACCAATATAATAGTTTGGAGTTTTATCTTTACTGTAATCTATTTTAAGTTCTTCTTTTGTTAATAGCATCTTAGGGTTTATTTTTGATGATACTTCTTCTTTTTCTCCCCAAGTAGTAGTTGGAGTCCACCCATTCCTCCCCTTCTCGTAGTAGTATTTATTGTGTTTTTGGTCTTTCATTTATTCTATCGTTTTCTAGTCCACCAGTTCTAGTGATGTGCTTATTCATATTTTCTTCTAACTCCCTGTTTTGTCTTTGTGTTATTTTACCTTCAACATACTGAAGCCCAATTATAGTAAAAATTACAGTACCAACAAATATTTTTACCAATAAAATTATTTCATTACTATCCATTTGTTTCTAATTTAAAGTTATTTTCTATTAATTTAAGTAACTGATGAGGTGTATATATCCTACTATCACCATCATAGTTTTCATATATGCAAGTAAAGTTATCATCTTCATAAGTCCATAAACTCCTTACATTATTCTTAATGTGGTTTTTTAATATCCACTTAATTGTTTTGTATGTTCTTTTAGTTTCAACCATTTTATTTTTCTTGTTCGTACCATACAGCATAAACCTTAATTCCTTTAGGTTCACCCATTAGAATCTTTTTCTTTATTTTTGGTTCTTTTACTAAGTTCTTATCCATGTATTTTGGATTCTTACTATTTAATTTTCTTTTCTTCATTTTGTTTTTTTATAATTAAAAGAATATCCAAATATTAAAGAGTGCCTTAGTGTATATGCTATTGAAAATCCATAATTCTTCTTTCTGTATTCTACCTTCACCCTTCTCTCCCTAAAGTCATCATATTCATCCCTATAATGATAACCATCTATCAAGTAACCATATAATGTTCCTGATTGGAAATAATGCAATGGTATTCCTATACCATAAGACAATACATATTCATTTGCTCTTCTTTTGTAAAAAGAATATCCAGCAGACATATAATGCATTATGTAGTAATCATCAGCAACAAGTTGAGGTTTTGTGTAGTTGACATTTAAAAATCCTCTCGCCACCTCCCCTACAAACTTGTGAGGTGCTGCAACTTCCACCCCAAACATATCACTATGATTACACTCTGTCGTATCAGTCTGTGCATTAACTGTAAATGCACTTAAAAATAATAGCAATATATTAATTATTCTTTTCATTTTATATTACAAAAAGCATGGTGGGCTAGTAAAAAATAAACAAATTTAACAGTTGTTAAAATTAAAGTTATTTTACCCACCATACTCATTATACTCATCATCCATAAATTCGGTGCAGAAATACGCCTCTAATATACAAACGATTATTACTACTCCCCATATTATTAATATTGTTTTCATTTGTCAAAGATATAAAAATAATTCAATTTTATACAAATTAATTCCTAAAACTTTTTCCCTTGATAATCACCACTTTACACTTCCTTAACCTATCTAAAGTCCTTTCATCATACCTTTCTTTAAGTGCTTGAGGTGTTAAATTTGTGGTTATTAATAATGTTTTAGAACTATCCTCAGCATAAGAAATTGCATCAGCAACTGCATCTATCTTAGTACCATAATCATTTTTAATACTCTCAGTTCCTAAGTCATCTACAATTATAAATGGTGCTTTGTTTCTATCAACTGCACCTAATTCTTTTGCAGGAACGCTTCTTAATATCTTATTTGTTCTTGTTCTGAATATAGCAGGAATAACAAAGTTTAAGATAGTTGATTTGCCTAATCCACACTCTCCCATTAACATCAAGCCCTTTCCTTTTGTATCTACCATCCAGTCAATAATCTCATCATAAGCAGGTAAATGCTTATACTTATCAACTGTTCTATCGTAATACTCAAAAGACTTAATGAACATTTCTTTTATTTCTTCTCTTGCACCTAGTTTATATCTGTTGTAAACTTTTGGCTGCAGGAAGTCTGCGTTTTTAAATGTATCTTCTATTGTTCTCATAGTTTAAAATTTACCATCACCATAATCTCCTCCCTTTTTATGTCTGTGTGATGTAGTGTTATTGTTATTAGTTTTATTTTGTCTTTTCTCCCAAGTTCTCATACAAGCCTTCCAATCTTTCATTTTGTTTTTACCTACCATCCAATTTTTACTTTCATAGAAATCAAAAAAAGTTTCTGCATCAATACCATTATTCCTCCAAAAACAATATTCTTTAATGTCATTAACTGTTGGTTTTTTAAAAGAAGCCCCTTTATTATTAATATGTTTATCTTTAGATAAACTAATATTATCCTTAAAGTTTTCTTTAATACCCCCCTTTAAGTTTTCTTTAATACCCCCTTTAAGAATTCTTATATACCTCCTATCAATTTCTTTAGTACCCCCCTTGTAAGTGTAAGATGTTGATATATAGTCATTTGCAACTAATTCGCTTACCCACTTAGAAACCGTTACAACACTCTTGTCATAAAGGTTAGAAAAGTATTTATTTGTAGCAAAGCACTCTCCGTTAATGTTCAGTAGTGCAGTTATTTCAGCATACATTAATTTAGCATTTGCAGTTAGGTTTTTATCATACCTAACCTCAGCACTTATTATAGCATAGTAGTTCGGATTTTCTTTCATTGTTTTTAGTTTTAGTTGTGTTTTGGTATTTCTAATTCATAGCACTCTGTATAAGTGGACATAACCACAGTCCACTCACTTACCTCTTTGTGAGTAAACCAACAAAATCTTGCGTATAAGGCGTTCAATGGCTGTATGAACAAATAGTGCGTAACTTTCTTTTGAGGGTTGTTATGGGCTTTAAAATTGATTCTAAGGGCATTTCCATCACTTCTTACGCCTTTAACATCAATGTAATGTAATTCACCAATTCCTTGCATAATTAAATCAGCCTCAACAACTGGTCTTTCCTCAAGCAGTAAAGCAGCCTTATATTTTATACCTCTATTATTCTCCATAAGGTGTCTTGCAATAAGTTCTGCAAATATTCCTAATTGCTGTATAGAATGTTCTTGATTACCTCTATACTTCTCTGTGTTTTCATTGTAAATATCAGCAGATAACATACTCCTTACCTTAGCAAGTTCATCAGAAAGTTTGATGAAAGTGCTAGGATAAGTTGTTTTTTTCCACTTAATCATTAGAATGGCAAGTCATCTTCTGCTTTTGCTGTGGACTTCTTAGCAGTAGTTTTTTTATCAGTTGGTGGCTCATAAGTATTTACATAAGCGTAATGAGTTGCACCCTTTTCAGATGGTTCTCTCCTTTCTGAAATCACCATAGAAACCCAACCATTCTTTGAGTTTGCTTGTAGTTCATCCATCTTAAAGTTAGCAACCATCATTGTACCATACTTCGTATTAATGTTTTTAATACTACTTGGTAAGTAAACTTTCTCTTTCTTGTCTGTCATTTTTTAATTTTTTAATTTTATATAATTTGGTTAATGATTCATTTATTTTATTTAATTGAGTTTCTAGTCCTAATATTTCCTCATCCACCTCAACTTCAATAATCTTATTTTCTACTCTTTTAAATGCTTTAGTATCATCTTGGTAGTTGTTATAAAAGAACTCAAACTTTCTTGTGTGGTGGATTATAGATGCGTGATGTAAGTTAGTTACCTGACCTATCTCACTAAGAGTTAATCCAAACATTTCTCTTAATATGTAGATATACATTCTCTTAGCAAATATAATGTTTTTCTTTCTACTTCCCAAAAACATTCTATCTTTATCTATATCATAAATATCTGCTAATTCTTCTGTGATTATATTGTGGTAATAATCGCTAAATTTTAATCTTCTTCTTCTCATTTGTTATAATTTTAATTTAAGTCGTACACTATTGTATCAACTATGTCTTGTATGTTTAATCCAATAAAGTCTGCTAAAGTCTTAGCGTGAATAAATCTAAGTGATGGTGGATTCTCTATAAACTTTCTACTTGTAGCATAATTGACTCCAAGTATCTTACAAAGTTTTAAATTAGACACCCCATATATCCTTAACAAAGCCTCAAATTCATTCCTAGACTCTCTAATCTGTACTAAGGTGTATTTATTTGTCATCTCTCTTTAGGTATGTTTCTACCTTCCATTTTTCTATCCTGAACTTAGTTTTATTGCCATGATAAAAATCTACTAATTGGTTTTTGTTTAAGAGTTGAATAATATTATCTTCAACAATCTCACCTAAAATGCACTTCTTGTTCCACACAATATAAGTGTAAACTTTTAAAAAGTGATTAAAAATCTCTATGTCCAAATACTCCATCTCTGAACATTTTTTCCCATTGTTTTCTAGTGTCTGTTTCATATCTGTTTTCATTTATTAAAGTTATTATTTCTTCTGCTTCTAGTTCTGTTAAATCATTTATCCTTCCTAGAATATCAGATTTCATTCTTGTGGTTAGTGATGTTTGGTCAATCCTACTCTCAATGAAAAGCCATTGCCCATTTGTAATAGGTGTTGGCTCTCCATCAAGAATACTATCTAATAACTCATCATCCATTAATCTACAATCTCATCTTGTCCAAATACTCCTTGCTCATAGAATCCTGCAATCTTTAAAACAACTCTACTCATTGCTCTCTTTTCTGCCATAGCAACAGGGAACTTCTTACCACCTCCCATTAAGTTATTGTCAGATGCTTCACCAAAACTCATAGCATTTCTAACATCATTACCAACTTTCATTGTTGCTGCTGCTCTTAACACACATATACATTTTTCTATATCCATATTGATTACCTCATAAGCAACTGTAATATTGTTTCTTGATACAATCTTATCAATTCCTGTTCTTGTGATAATTACAAACCCTCTCTTGTCTTTATAAATATCTTCTTCAGTTAAACCATTCTCTTTGTAAAGCCTTCTTAAAGCATCTTTTCTAGTTTCTACGATTGGCTCAGGTTGTTTCTTCAGTTTTTCTTGCATTGTTTTTTTTGTCATTTTGTTATTATTTAATTGATTAATACTCGGTTCTTGTTGAGCAAGTTCTTCTTGCTGCATTTGCATATACATCTCTTTTTGTTTCCCCATAATTTTATAGTTTTAATTAGTAATTTTATCTTGTTGGACAATGTAGATAATCATAAGTATTATGATTGTAGGTACTGCTATTAGTGTTTCCATTTAGTTATTGTTTTCGTTA
>Ga0209756_1003460_pt1 | contig 12811 bp, 9 predicted proteins | sample ETNvirenome_6_85_FD_184071 | JGI IMG/M metagenome (GOLD analysis project Ga0209756, IMG submission 184071) | Marine viral communities from the Pacific Ocean - ETNP_6_85 (SPAdes) (version 3) | ecosystem: Environmental > Aquatic > Marine > Oceanic | place: Pacific Ocean | collected 2013-06-19
TCATATCTTCTGACATCGTTACATCTGACAAAGCATAGAAATCCGTTGCTTTTAAAAGATTATTTCTTCGTTCTCTTAATCTAGCAATAGCACGATCAAACGCACCAGCTTCCCAAGCCGCTTCTTCTGCGTCTCTAGCAGTTTCTTCTTCTGCTGTGAACTGAACTTTTACTCCGTTTATTAAATGATGTCTTGGCATAATTATTTTATATACTCCTTTTTATTAAGTTAATCAAGAAATTCCAAATAAAACTATAGTTCCCGTATCTATATTACCTGAACTAAATTTAAAATCCACAGCATCTATTGCTGACGTGGTGTTAAAATATCCTGCTGTGTACATATTCCAAGTATAAGGATTTTCTGTAACACCAGAGGAATCACTATAACCTTGAGATTTTGCAATAAAATGTTTTACAAAAGTTGTGTCCGAAGGTGCAAACAAATGTAACATCCCTGACACACTTCCATCATTAGCATTATTTACTTCTGTTACAAGTCTTTGATAGCTAGTTGATTGTGCTAAATCACTACCATTTGAATATTCAAGAGTAGCTTCAGAATCACTTTCTGAATGATAAGCATTAAAAACTGTAGAAGTTATAGTAACTCCATAACTGCTTCCTGCGTTTGTTGAACCTTGAAAAGTCCAATTTGGTTGATCAGCAGATGGGTGCATATTTATAAATTTAAAAACATATTCATCATAGGTACTATCAATTCCTGAAGTAAAAGAAATAGTAGAAGAACTACTCGCTGTAACTGAAGATATTTTAGTCCAAGCTCCGCCACCCGAAGGTGCTTTCATTAACCCTGTATGCCTACCAACATTATCTGCTATTATTCCACTCATAATTAACTATCTGACAATCCAAAGAGTTTGATTGTTCCTGAATCTACATCGCCAGAACTCATGGCAAACTGCACACCATCAACATCGTCTGTAGTATTCACATACCCAGTAACCCAACAATCAAATGCCGCTGGAGCTGATGACACACAAGATGATCTCCATATAAAATGCTTTACATACGTTGTTGACGATGGTTTGAAAAGCCAAAGTTCGCCACAAAGAGTTTCATCATTAGCATTTCCTAAATTTCCAGCAGTAAGAACTTGACCAGTTCCTTGTGATATATCATCACCATCTTTATAATCAAGATCGGTACTACTATCTCCTTCATCATGGTATGCTCTAAAATTAGTAGAAGTTTTAGTTGCATTATAATTAGAACCAGCATCTGTACTAAAATTAAATCCAAAAAATGATTGTGCAGATGGATGGATATTAATACACTTAAATAAATAAATAGGATATGTACTGAAATCTACATCTGAACTTCCGTGAACAAAACTAATTGTAGAACTTGAAGATGCAGTTTCAGTTCTAACTAAATTCCAAGCTCCTCCTCCAGCAGCAGCTTTAATAAGACCTGATGTTCTTGCTACGTTATCTGATATTATTCCTGTCATATTGATAATCCATAAAGGCAAATATCTCCAGCGTCTATGTTATTGCTAGACATTTTAAATTGAACTGCATCTACTGCACTTGTTGTATTTCCATAACCTGCCGCAAACCAATCTATTGGACCATTACCACTCCACATAATATTAACTCGACTTATAAAATTTTTTACAAATGTTGTAGATGATGGTTCAAATAAATATAATGTTCCAGCACAACTTGCATCAGCATCATTTCCAACTGTATCTGTTAAGTTTTGAAAACCAGTACCTTGTGCTAAATCTCCCCCAGCAGAATAAGCCAGTTGGGTACCACTACCACTTTCAGTTCCATTTCCAAAAAAAGTCGTAGTTGTTTTAGTTACATTATAATTAGACCCAGTATCTGTACTCATATTAAATTGAAAATTAACATTGTCGATAGCTGGGTGAATATTATTAAACATAAATATATACTCTTTGTAAGTGCTATCAATACCTGAAGTAAAACTAATAGTAGATGAACTTGATGCAGTTTGTTTAGATATAAAAGTCCACGCACCTCCACCAGCAGGTGCTTTGATTAATCCAGAAGAATCTAGAGTATTCTGTGCAATAATTCCACTCATTAAAATTACCTCGTCTGATCTAAATAGCTAACCACAACATGAACTGCCGCAGAACTAGCTGTTGCAAAACATAAATGATCTTCATCTGAAATTACAAACTTCGTTGTAAATTCAAAAGTTTCGTTAGCACCAATCGCTTGATCTGATAACATTTCTCTATCAGTTCCAGCACCACCATCGTCTATATACATATCTAATGTTTCTGCTGCACCAGCAGTTTCACACATTGTTACAGATAAGATAGTATAAGTATGTCCATTAACTCCGTTAATTAAAACATTTTCAGAGTTTGTGACTACTGCGTGTGCTACACTTAATACTTCACTTGCCATATTTTTCTCCTTTTGTTAAAATCCAAATACCAAAGATTTACCTGTGCTTGATATTGTTGGATTCATTGATGTTGTTACTTGTACTACTCCAGTACCTTTAGCTTCCAAAGTTATTCCAACATTACTGTTATCACCAGTTGCTGAAATTTTTGGATCATTTCCAGTTGCTGCGTTTGTAACATCAAGTTGATTTACAGCTGATGCAGTTTTCTGAAAAATTATTTGTTCGTTCCCTGCGTCATCTGCAATAAAATGAGCATCATCGAATAATATATTATGTGAATTTGTATCTAAATTACCACCTAATTGAGGAGAAGTATCATCAACTACATTCGACATATCTCCTGTACCATCAGCACCTGAATAAGAAAAATGTACACCAACACCATCTGTGTTTGAAAATGATCCACTTGAAACAACATGGGTTACTGGAACTTTTGTATATCCTGATGCGTCTGTAACTGCACCTGATACTTTAAAAGTTGCATAAGTTGATGCTGTTCCTTCCTTAGTAATTGTAACAATACCTCTAGCTGTAGAATTAGAAACATCATCCCAAGATTGAACATAACCTGATATATCTGCTGAAGCGTCATCCGCATCATCTACATATAAAATTGAAACACTTGATAATGTACCATGATTAAAAGCAATTTTACCTGCACCTGGATCAGCATCAGAAGTTGAGCTTGACCAAGTCATTGATAATTGTGAGTTTGTTCCACTTGCTCCTGTTGAACCCGTTGATCCTGTACTTCCCGTAGCACCTGTAGAACCTGTGTCTCCTTTTAATCCTGTTCTTGTGTAATGAACTGACAATTCATCAGCAGCACTAAATGTGTTGTTACTTGCTAAGTGAGCAACTGTAATTTTATTGTAACCACTAGCATCTGTAACCGCAGCTGTAATTTTAAATCTTGCATAAGTTGAGCTATCATTAATATCTACAATATGTAAAAATCCTTTAATTGTAGAAGTTGATCCTCCCCAACTTTGAACATCTGTAGCTGTACTAGCACCATTAGCATCAGCATCATCAATATAAATTTCTGTAGCTGAAGCATAAGTTCCATTGTTAAATGATATTTCTCCAGCACCAGGGTCTGCGTCAGATGTGCCTGTATCAAACTTATAGAAATAACCTGGAATTGCACCATCTTCTCCACTTGCTGTAAATGCAATCCAACATTTATCATCGTTGGCAAAAGTACCTGCAGAGTCAATATGAACTAAAGTTACTTTAGTATAACCACTAGCATCCGTAACAGCACCACTAACTTTAAACACCATCCAAGTATCTAATGTGTTAGCTTTTGAAATTCTTATTCTACCTCTATTAGTATCGTTACCTGATACATCATCCCATGATTGTACCCATGCGGAAATATCTGTGCCATTGTATTCTAAATCATCAACATATATTTCTGTTGCACTAGCAATCGTTGCGTTATTTAATCTAAAATATCCTGCTCCAGGATCAGCATCGGTAGTTGTTGTTGAATATTGAAACATTGCTGAATCTCCACCTGTAGGTAAAAAATCAGCTACTGTTGTTAAATCACCTGAACTATCAAATCCTAAAGTTTTACTAGCTCTTGTACTAGCATCATCAGTAAACTCTGGTGAAGTAATGGTGTTTGTTCTTGAAACTTTAAAGGAACGATCTAATGCTTCTTGCATTTGTTGAATCGTCATCGTTGCACGATCCAGACCCTCTTCGTGAGTCTCCGCAGGGAATGGATCATTGGCTATATAATCTATAGCCTGTGTTTGCGGGACAGCTCTTCTAATAACCACAGTTTCTCCAGAAGCTGGAATGTGTCCAGATTCAAAAGTTACATTTCCACCTGAAGCATCTCCTGCACCACTAACTGTGTAGTGTGTTGTTAGAGTCTTTGTTGTTTCTGTTCCTGTTGAGGAACGAATAATGACCTGAAGGTCTGTGTCTGCAAATATTTTAAATGCGTAGGCAAACTCAGTTGTAGAGCCATTGCCTGAATATGAGTTTTTTACTGTTGTCGAAGATACTGTCATATTTTATTTCTATATATCAAATACTTTTATTACTCAATACCACATTATTGAGGTAATAGGGTATTTATTTGATCCGATTCTCCTTCTTTACTTTTACCTAAAAGCTCATATTTTTGTTTTTGAGCTTTCATAATTACTTTCTTGACTTCAGGATATTTTTTTATCATATCAAAGTATGCTTTATCCTTATAAGCCTTAAAAACTTTTTTAATAACCATCTCTTTTCCACCATCAAAATTCACATCACCTTCTTGACGGCTTTTATAAAAAGTAGAGTTCATTTGGTTTACTACTTCTTCTTGAAAAGTTCTACCATTAATTTTAACTTTACCTATGTTTTCCATAAGATAATCGTAAGCTGACTGACCATCTTTTTTAAACTCAGTTAAATCAACTACTCTATTTTTTATTTTTGGTGGTGGTGTAAGGGGTATTCGTAGTCTTGCTATTTCATAAGCCACTGGATTATCTTTAACATCTATTTTTCTACCAACTAACGATGGTCCTTGAAAGAATGAGGAAAATGATAAAACACCATCAGGATTCAAATACAAACTGCTTGATGTTTTTTCTATAGGTTTTCCTGTAATAATATCTCTTCTAGGTTCTAAATATTTTTCACCTAAACCTGATCTTTCTATTATTTTATCTAAAAAACTTCTTGTTTCAAAAGCACCTGTTTCAGGCTCTAAAATACCAGGTATACCTTGATTTCTTAAAGAAGCATAAGGTATTAAATTACCAACAACACCACCTAAAAATTGTTCCCATTTTTTCTCTGAAGGACTACCAATAAGAGCCATAGCATCTGTAATACCTCTTAAATAAGTTTTATTAGCTGCGTTTCTCATAATTGTCATAATAGCTGCTGTAAACATTTCTTCTTTTTCTTGATCATTTATATTTGATAAATTTTCTTTTAAATCTGCAATGAAACCAAGAACCATAAAACGAGGATCCATTCTGTTATATTGTTTATATGTTACTGTGCCATCATCATTAACCTGTGCAATAGAATAAGGTTGCCAACCTAAAGATAACCAAGTTTTTTTAATTTGAAAATTAGATGGTCCATTACCTGTAATTTTAGGAAATCTTCTACCATTCTTATCTTCTACATCTTCTGTTGCTAAATGCAAACCATACATAACAACAGCAGTTCCTGTAAACTGTCTACCTAAAACTTCTGCTCTTGCTCTTCTATCTCCACTATTCCACATCATTCTGTTTTGTTTTGTGAAAGCACCTAAACCAGGTATACGATTTGACATATGTCTCCATAAGTTTGTAGGCGTTCTTATAAAAGGTGCTAAAAATCTAAAGAAAGGAACATTATTTAAAAAAGTTTGTATGTGTGAACCAATATTTAAGTAACTACCACCCATCAAATCATTTGTATAGGTTGCTTCTCTTGCATACTGAAGAGCATTTTGATTGATTGAACTTTCTTTGATATTTGCAGCACCATTTTTTGTAAAACCATTTTTGAATATTTTTTCTATATTTTCTTTTCCTGCTTTTGATTGAATATCTAATCCTCTTTCCATAGTGTTATCTAAAGCATTTACAAAAAGTCTAGCTCTGTAGTTTGATTGTTTTAGAAATTCATCACCTGTCATTAAAAGTCTTGATGGTAATTCAATAACTTTACCAACCCAATCAATCGCTGTACCAGCAGCTCCCTCTACACCTAAGTTTGCACCACTAATAGGTCTTGTTGCTCTTCCATTTACAATTTCCAAGTTATCTTGAGTTCTTGAAGTAGGATCAAGAATGGCATCACCTTGTCTTAAAGCAAGTCGTGTAATTTCTACAACTTCACCAAAGTGCATCATCAAACCTCTGTATTGTGCAAAGCCTAATTGAATAGCTCTAGTGTCAGCTCTTAAAGCTCCACCTGCTATTTGTTCTAAAGGTCTTATCAAGGCTTCATAAATACCTGACTTTAAGTTAATCGCTTGTGTAAAAACACCTGATAATATTGAATTAATATAAGCAGAGTTAAAGGCTTCTTGTATTCTCTGATATTTACTTTTTGAAACTTTGTTAATAACTTCTTCTAAAGGAGCATCTTTTATTAGTCGAGCCATAACAGCAGAATCACCCTCAAAGTTTTTTATAATATTAACTAACTCTTCAACATTTAAAATTTTACCCTCTGATCTAGCAACTTTAATATTACCAGCTTGAGTAACTCTTGCAGCACCTCTAATTTGATTTTTAAGAGCAACCACAGTATCTCTCACAACTTGACTTTGTAAAGCAACATCTTCTTTTGCTTTTTTAGTCCATTTTTCTGTTTCTTTACCAAACTGTTTTACATATTTTTCAGATGTTTCTTTTAATTGAAAAGCTAATTCTTGAAGTATTTGCTTTGATGCAATCATTCTTACAGTTGCTGTTTTAGCTCTTTCACCTTCTTTAGGTAATGCCTTTAATACTTCTTTCTTATCTCTTGCCATAAGAGTTGCTAACTCTTCAGCTTCAGCATTTTTTAAAACATCATTTTGTAAAAAATCTTTAGTAGGCTCATCAAATCTTTCAGCAACATCATCTATTGTTTTTAAAACTTGTGCAGAGTTTCGTAAAGATTTTGTATTTAATATTTTTTTAATAAAAGATTCTGTTTCTTTTTTAGCTTCTTTCTGACCAATATTTAATTTTTTTAAATATTCTTTCATATTAATAGCTGGATTATTCTCAGCTATTTTTTTATAAACTTTTTTTGTTTTCTTTCCTTTTCTTAAATCATCAATAGCTTCACCAGCTTCTTTATAAATTTTTTCTTTTTCCTCTAAATTTTTAGTTGCTTTTGCTTTTTTAAATGCTTTAAGACCAAACAATATTTCAAATGGTCCACCGATTAACATACCCTCTAAAACATTTTTAACTCTACCTTCCATTTCAGTATCATCTTCATCTGTTGCAAGATATTGAGTAACTGCGTTATTTAAAACAGGACTATCAAACTGAACTAACATATCTGATAATCTACCTTCATTAGGATCAAAAACAGTAAGGTCAGAAACTCCTCCTGCTGTTAAACCTCTTAATCCTGTTTTTAATAAACCACCTGATAAACCTACACCTTTTAAAATTTTACTTGGTCCTATAAAACCAGTTACAAAACGAGTAGCTCCCTCTGTCATATTTTCTGCTAGTCCTTCAGGTTGATGAAATATAGGTAAATTTCTTTTTTTAGAATACTCTTCTGCTTTCCATTTACTAGGTGAAATATATTTAGGTATAAAATCTTTAAATGTAACTTTACCATCTTTATCACCGAATTCTAATCCACCCAATGAAACTATATTTTCATCTGCAAAATCACCTATTTCTTCAACAGCATTAACTACACCTTGACCAGCAGACAAACCTAAACGACCAGCTTTCTGCCAAAAGTTATAATCTTTTTCATCAGGATTAGTAATTAAACCTGAGTTTACAGGTTCTATTTTTTTTATACCTTCTTCATATTTTTTAAAAAAATTTAATGCGTTTTCATTTAATGGTGTATCACCTTCTCTTTCAGGAGATTTAGTAATAGTTATAGTAGGTATATCAACCATGATTAATTTTTTGCTCTTTCCTGTAAAATAGGAACATAATCATTCAATAATGCTCCAACATCAGGATTACCTTTTTTATCAACATAACCATTTAGTTTTGCTAAAGTTATTAAAGTTTTACCACCTAGTTTTCTATCACCTTCATCGTATTGTTTTTTCATAGCTAAAATATCATCTATTTCTCTAACAACATTAAATTTATTTGATGTTAAATTAAAAGCAGTAATTTTTGCAACATCAACATCTTGATATTTATTTATAATATTCATTCTAAGCTCTCTTGAAAATTGTTGTTGTTCAGAATAAGTGGCATCAGGATTTGAAGAAAGATATTCATCAATTCTTACATCATACTCTTGACCAGCTTCAAATGCTTTTTCTTTATTAGCTGCTTTATTTAAACTAGCATCAAACTGATTATAAAAAGTTGTTTCCATTATTATTTTTTGACCTTGAGAATATTCAAAAAAAGCATTACCTTGTTGTATCTTTTCAACTTTATCTTCATGTCTTATGCTTTCACCTAAAACTCTTTCTTTTAGTTGTGCAAAATTTTTTTCAATAGTTCCTGATACAACTTTATTTCCATTATATCTTTTAAAATTTTCTAGCTCGTTAATTAATCTAAGAGCTTCATCATAATTTGCGTTAGGATCACCTTCTACAGCTAAACCATTTATTTTAGATTCGTAAGAGTTGTAAATACTTTTATTAAAATTTTCGTTAGATAAAAATGTTTCTCCTTTTAAAGATGAATCTAAATTAGCTATTTGCTTTTCAGCATTTGGTAAACCAATAAAAGAATCTGCATCTGTTAAAAGTAAAACTGTATCTATTGCTTCAAATCTTTTTTTAAGATCATTTTTTCCAAGCATATGTTCTTGATTAAATTTTTCTGCTTTATCTTTTAAATCTGTTTTATATTTAACTTTTAATATTGGATTATCTGTTGCTTTATATTTATTTGCTCCAACCGCCATCTCATCATTGTAAACTTTGTTACTTTCTTTTTCGTATGCTTTAAATGAATTGGTTTTAAGATGATAAACACTTTCAGAATTTTCTAAATCAATTTCTTGTTGAATTAATTTTTTTACTCTTCTATTTTTTATAGTTGATAATTTTTGTTCAAGAATAGGTTTAAATTGATCGTTATAAATTTTAATTGATTCTTCTTCATTAGGATTATCTTTTTGAGCATGAATAATTTTATCAGCATCTGCTTTTAAATCTAACACAGCTTTTTTTGCTTCTAACTTTTCAGTATTGTCTCTTTGTTTTATAAAGTAATTTGATGTTTTTTCAGCAGCAGGTAGTAATCTTGCTGCAACAGTAGAAGTAGGAGATATAGAAATATTACTTCTTACTCCAGTTGTTTCCGCTGTTGGTCTACCTTGTGTAGTATATGTTGGTATCTTTGGCATAATTATCCGTAAGCTCTCATTAAACTTTCACCTGCTTGAGCATAATACCCTAATTCAGCTGCTCTAGCTTCATTTCTTGCTACTTGTCCTTTCATACGAGCAAAATTAGCTTCTTCAAATGTTCGTGCTTGATTTATTTTAGCATTGTAATCCATAATATCTTTTTCTAGTTCAGCTTGTTCAGCATTAGCTCTTAATATTCTTAAACCTGATCCTGATAATTCAACTCCAGAATTTAATATTTTAGTTTTAGTTTCTCCTTGAAATTTAGCAAATTTTTTATCAAATTGTGCTAAATCAAATTCAGATTGTTTTTCTATTAATTCAGCTTCTTGCTCTGCTATTTGAGCATTACGATTTTGTATAGCTTGATTAAATTTACCTGCTGCACTTGCTTGTTTTGCTGCTGCTACTGATACTGCTGCTGAAACCCAACTCATTAAAAAATCCTCGCATATCTGAAGTGATCTGAACCATCAAAACCATAATGTTTCATCAATCCTTCGTTTTGTAAACCAAGCCATGAAGCAAACTTTAAACCTATTTTAAAGTCAGCTCTTACAGCTGTTTGTACTCTTTTTATATTATTTTCTCTAGCTAGTCTTGCAAAATTTTTTTTAATAGCTCTTGCAATAACTAGCGGATGATTCCAAACTTTACTTGTAGCTAACACCCAACCTTCTGCCACACCATCCCAAATAATTTTCATACCTGCAGATGCAATAGGTTCGTTATTAATAATACAAGTATAAGCTAAACCATTCTGTTCTAATTGCATAGCATCTCCATCATATTGTGCATCTTTATCCATAAGAACATGGTTCATTTGATTAGCAAGAATAATCTTACCATGGGTTGCAATATAAGGAACTATGTTTAATAAATTTTTAGTCATTGGTTTGTAAATCTGGGTATAAAGATAATATAGTTAAAGGTAAAGGTTGAGTTTGTCTAACAAAGATAAAACCATCAGTATCGTAATTACCTCTAAATTCTACAGTTTTATCCCCTGTAAATACAGGTATACCTTCATCCATAGAATCAGATGATGTTCTAAATGGTATTCTTTCCATGTTATCTAAAGACTCTCCAACCTCAACACCAACAGATTCATATAATCTAATTGTAATTTCATATATTCTTTTTGTTTTAGCTTGAGATGTTCCATTCTGTGAACCGGCATTAAGTCTCATAGTTTGTAATATTGATTTGTAAGCTAAACCTAATTTTACATTAGTTGCTGAACGATCTAATATAACTGAACCACTTGATACTGTTTTATCAGGATGTGTTGCACCATCTGCTAATATAGAAACTGTTTGTCCCTCAAGGTGATCTAAACCTGAAATAGTTGTAGCAGCTGAACCACTATAAGATAAAGCACTATCTAAAAAATTAAATGTTGTATTGTTTGTTTCTGTAAAATCAAAATTATTAATATATTCTACAAACCTTCTTGTAGAACCATTAATTGTTCTTTTAACAATAACCCATGTTTGATATTCTGTATCATCAGTTGGAATAACAGCAACACTTTCACATACTGCTTTGCCTTCATTAGTTTTTGCTAATCGAGTAGAATCATCTAAAGATTTAACAGTTAAAAATCCTGTAGACAATGGTGATGTCTCTGTAATCGTAACGACATTGCTACTAACTGTTGCTGTAAAATCAGAGTCAGCATCTATTAATGTTTTTAAGTTTGTTGCTGTTTGGTTATTACTAGATGTAGTATGAAACTTACCAGTTGTAGAAGATGTAGCAGATGTAAAAGTTGTCGTTGTGCCGTCTGCTTTTGTAAAAACTATTCTTGTACCATTTGCTATGTTTGCGTAATCTGTAACTGTAATTGTTGCATTACCAAATCTTCCGCCAAAAATATGTCTATGCCATGCAGTTACTTGTTGTTCTCTTTGATAAGTTAAACCTACAAGTTCACCATCACTTCTAACTCCCCAGATAATTTGATTAGGTTCTTGTTGGTAAGCCATTTGTGTTATTCCGCCTTCAGTAATATGCTCTGCAAGAATAGTCATGTCAGGTGCAAGATAACCATCTACATCAAAGTTATATGCTAGTTCTCTTAATTTTCTTTTAGCTCTTTGTAAAAATAATGTTGCGTTACCTACAGCTATAGAATCTACATTAGCTGCACCATGGTTTGATTGTTTTTTAATTAATATATTTGTTGGTGTAATAGCACTATCTGTACCACCTCCTGATACTGTAAACTCACCACCTGCTGTACCAATAATTAAAGTTCTTGTAGCAGTCATAAATCTAATAGCATTAACTTGGTTAGACGCAATCGTATAAATAATTGCATCGTCATCTGCTACTGTACCGCCAATATTTGCATCCATGTTTTCATAATCACCTGATTTTGAAAAGAAAATAGTTTGTGGTTGATCTGTTGTTCCTGCAAATACTAATCGTTGTTCAAAAAAAGTAACGCAAGAAGGATGTCCTGTAGTATCTGAAAAAGCTCCTAGCCTCCAATCCGCTGTAGCACTTGCACTATCTAAAGCTGTAATAATTGTCATTGTTGCATTTGTAGTATTAGTTACTCCTGTTATTTTTGCATAACCTGCACTTAAAAAAACAAATCTTCCAACATCTGTTGATTGAAAACCTGAACCACCATTAATACCTGTAGCTGCAGAAGCTACTAAAGCTATACCTGTACCTACTGCTGATTGACCAGGATTTAAAGTTGTGTCTGTTGTGTTAGCATCTTGCATTGGTCCTTTAGTAAAATCTACATCAGACAATGTCCAAGAAGTATGACCAGTACGAGATAATTTTTCTACTTCGTGTGAAGGGTGAGTAATATACATAACATCTGCTGATTGAGCAAACTTAAGATCAAAAAGTTGTGCAGTTGTATAAGGTGTTGCAATTTCATAAACTTTATTAGCTACCCCACCAGAACTGTAAGCAGTATAACTTGTGCTGTTTATATTTGTTCCATCTTTATCTGTTAATTGAAAAGTGTTTGTTGTTACACCTGCAACTAAAAATCTTTTACCATTTACTTCTGTCATGCCTGAAACACTACTAATTAAAACTTCATCTCCATTTGAATAGCCATGTGAACTAGAAGTAACAACAGCAGGGTTAGCTTGAGTAATACCAGTAATAGTTTTATCGCCTTCTAAAATAGCACCATTGTCTTTATAAAATCTAATTTTAAGATTAGAAAACTCAAGCATATAAGTTTGAGTTGTAGAAAATTCAAAAGGAATTAATCTTGTTTTGTTATCACTATCTGCAACTTCAGCTACAAAAGTAGTACCTGATCTTCTAGCGGCAGCTCCATGAGGATAAATAATAAAATTATCTAATCGCTTACAACTTGATGAATATTTAGTTAGATC
>Ga0209756_1003464_pt1 | contig 12797 bp, 11 predicted proteins | sample ETNvirenome_6_85_FD_184071 | JGI IMG/M metagenome (GOLD analysis project Ga0209756, IMG submission 184071) | Marine viral communities from the Pacific Ocean - ETNP_6_85 (SPAdes) (version 3) | ecosystem: Environmental > Aquatic > Marine > Oceanic | place: Pacific Ocean | collected 2013-06-19
TTGTAAATAATAATTTAGATTTGATATTGACTGCTCAAGGAGGGTTGTTTGAAACCTTTAATAATCTCCCATTGACTAAAAAATTATTAGATTTATCCTTAAGTTTAGATGATGTTGAATTACAAAAATATGGTTTAGATAGAGCAGGAATTGCACTAATACACCGAAAGATATTGACATACCCTAATTTACCTCCTTCGTATCTTTTTGATTTGTATAATATATCTATTGATGAAATATCTCTTAATATGATTAAGGATTTAAGAATGCAAATGCCTTATGAGTTTAATCAATATATATTAGATAATACGGAAACCCATCCTGAAGAAATTGTATAATCACCTAAATCTTTATGTAGTAGTGTGGTAACTTAATAAGTATGGCTGATGTTAAAATCTCGTATACACAGACAAGGGCGGAACAAGAGGTTTTCCCCGATAATCCTGATTTTAAGTGGGTGGATGAATATGCACCTTATAAAGATATGGAAGTTTTAGACGGTTGGTTTAAATATCTAGTAGATAGATTTGAGAAATTCGAGCATAATCGTAGGTCTTGTATCTTTAGAAGTTATGGACATGATTATGAAATTCCTGACCAGAGGTATATTAGTATGCCAGATGGGAATACTCCTAGTGGTAATATGAGCCCTATGAAGACTGATTTGAGGGCTGCTTTGGACTATAGGTTAAATAATTTTAATGATGAAGATGTTAATGGTTGGAAGGTTTTTGAATCCTTAACAGGATGGTATGATGTTGATGTAGTAGATGGGGCAGTTGTTGAGGAAAGAAAGGGAACCCTTACAAGATTCATTGAATTGTTAGGAGGAGATGAATATCTTTCTAGATACGACCCTCAAACCAAAAAGATAGCCATCACACCTGTAGATGAGGATGGGAATATGAAGCCTATTGAATATATGTTCCCAATGGGTCCTGAAGATACAGATTCCCTCCATTATGTGGTTCTTGAACCTGAGAAGAATGAATCTAAAATAGAAAAGGATGAAGATATTGCTATGGTAGTTAAAAGAGGGATTTTAGAATTAATCTCAAGGACGGAAGCCCCTGTGAATGAAAAAAGAGGTTTAGGGACTGTAATGAGTAAATATTCTAAACAACTTAGACCCCATATAGAAGTAGTAAGAAAATACATTCATGAATATGTAGAAAAATATAACTCTTTAATTACTGTAGAGGGTATAGACTCCATTAATGCAGAATTGGAGGCGTTACCATTTCAACAATTGGATGATGAGCCTGGAGAGGGTCCTTTAGTGGAAACCTATAAAAAGATTGATATTGGTAATATTATTAAAAAAGTAAAGGATAAAGTTTTGAAGACTAGATTAGAGAGAATTAGACCACCCTCTAAAGGTAAGGCAGGAGGGAGTTCTTGGCCTGTAGCAAAGGGTGGGGAGTATTCTCTTTGGATTACAACGGACCCCTTTGAGTTGCTTACTAAGACCACAGGCAGGGCTTGGGGTGAGAGGACTGATTCATGTGAGAATTATGATGGGTGTGCTAATCAAGGCCCTGTAAGTGATGTGCATTATGGAAATGCTATTGTTTGGGTTTATAGGAGAGATAATACAGAATATAGAAATGAATTGGGGAGATTTAGTTTAAGATGGGGTGAAAGTTTTAAAGGAGGTAATAAATTAGGGGTAGATGTAGGTGTAGAAATTCAAGTATATCCTAAAAATGATGCACCCTGGGGCTTTAATATATTAGGAGCCATTGGGATGATTCTCAAGGATAAAGGGTTTTTGAATTATGATTATTGTAAAACACCTTATACCTATTTAGGATATTCTGATAAGGCAGGTAATCAAAAGGTTCCTATCCAATACGATGCTAAGATTTTCTTAAAAGGTCGTGGTGAGGTAGTGGTAGGAGATGCAAATGCTTTGGTAGAGACTGCAAATAATGAAAAATTATCTTATGCGGATGCAGGATATGTTATTACATATGGTAATACTCAAGCATTATTGGCATTAGCCCAAAATCAAATGATTTGGATATATGAAACTCCTTTAAGAAGATTAGTTAATAAATCAATGGATATTGAACAAGGGCCTCTACTTATTAGGTTCTTAGTAGAGAGTGATGTTGCTAATTTTGATTTCTTAGAAGGTTTGGTTAATAACTTAGAATTGTTTGATGATAATTATGGGGATGCTACTGATAGGAATAGTCTAGTTCAGGCCATGTTGAGGCATTTCAAGTGTAATAAGGATACTCATTATGCGATTCGTGAATCCTATGAAGGATATTTTTGGGAAGATACATTAATTGGTGGTGTGGATGAATTAGATTATTTTGCCCTTTTAGATAATAATTCTCGATTGGCAAGTCATTACAACACCCCCCCTATTATTACATCAGCCCCTATTGAGTTGTTGGATATCCTAAGTGAAAAATTAATTTCTGGAAAATTAGAAGGAGATAAAGATAAGAGATTGGAGTTATGGTGGCGTTTTGCCCCTGATGAAGAAAGACTATTTAGAGATTCGTCACAATCTTCTAAAAATATGTATAGTAAACATAGAGATTTCTTAGTAGGGTTAAGACACCTAATATTTTGCCCTAATCTGAGTTTATTGAGTTATGGGAAATTATTGACTCACTATAATAAGTTATTCCAATCTTCAAGGGCTAAAAAACTATGGGCAAAATTTGATGTTGGGGAAACGTGTATTTTCAGTAGGACTCTAAAGACTGTTAAAGATGCTATAATAGCATCCCTAATCCCTCCGTTAAATTCTCCAGATTCTTGGGGGTATACAGAATGGTTGGCCTCTGGAGAGAATCAACTTTATCTAGGTTTAGAGAGTATTCCTGAAAATCTAAGATATCGGGTGTCGGAAAGACAATCTGCTAAAACAGTTAAAATCGTGGCGGCTCTAGATTCTACTCCTCTCAATATGCTAAATATAATGAAAAATATTAGAAATAGGGGGGCTTTTAAATACCTATGGGATAATAGGAAAAAATATAATATAGGTGCTGAAGTATTTACTTATAATATAGTGAATAGTAAAAACATGAATGAGACAATAAATAATTATATGTTAACTCCTGAAATGTTGATAGAAGCCGTTATAGAACTTGGTAAAAATAATGAAATCCAGAAGTTTGCTTATGTGGATAATAACCATGTGGAGAAGCGAGTGGATTATCTGGATGAGCAGGTTGTAAATTATATTTTAAAACATCCTCAATGGTGTGAAAGAATTGGTTTTGAATTAGTAGCATTATGGTTAACCACAGGTCCACAATTCAATGTTTATCAAAAAATTATTTATGAATATGCGGTGGGAGGCTATTATATTTATCAAAAGGAAAAGGGAAAAAAGGGAACCTATAGAGCCCACTTCTTTAAACCACCTCCCCCTATAGATTTAATGAATGTGGACCAATATAGAGAATATAGTGCCTATACATCAGGGCTTTCGGTTTTAGAGTTGGCTGCGTGTGGAGGTAATTTTGAAGAAGGAGGTTTGGCTGCTAATCCTAATGTTCCTGAAGATATACAATTAAAAATGATATTACCTTCTGAAACTCCTATGTATGGAAATAATAAATGGAGAAGTCTGAGTAGGCTATATGGTGGAGATTATGAAGAGTATATCAGAAAAACATATGCTAAATTATGCCTCAATCCTAATGTTTGTGCAAATGCATTAAAATATATTATGAATAATGCTCCTGATTTAGAATATTTGATTGCCTCTAATAGTGCAATAAGTGCTAATGAGGAGTTTATTGAAGGAGTAATGGTAGAAGACCCTATCCCCCTATTGAAGAATCCTAATTTAGGCCATAAAAATCTTATCCTGGTTAAGGACTATTTTATGGAATACTTGAATAAAGCCCCTCCTACTGAATTAGAAAGATTTACTAAAGGCTATACTAAGGGAAGGTGGAATTATGTTGTAGATTCTTTAAGAAGAGATTGGAGTCCTAATTTCTCGGATAGTTGGTCTCCTCTGCTTACTAAGATAAAGAAGGTTCTGGACAAAACTGATTATGTGGCGTTTTGGAGAGGGGGTAATTATAAAAAGAAGATGGGTCTAGAGAATTCTAGAAATATAGCACCTATAGGTTCCAAAGGAAGGCCTATGGCTATAGTGGATGAGCCTATTCTAATAGAAAGGCCACAAGTTATATTAGATATAAACCTAAGCCAATTTGGTTTAGAAGAGGTGGAAATTGGAAAGACATATACTTGTCTTAAATGTGGCAATCGTTATAGTAGCCCTGAGGAAATGATGAATCATTGGCGAAGTTCTGCTGAGTTTGATGGAGACCTTGAAGATTATGACCACCAGTCACTTGTAGAGTTGGATGACTCTAGTGAAGGTTGGAAGGAAAAACCGATAATGGAGAATCGGATAATTGAAGGCGAAGATTATTGGAGAGTCGAGCCCTCATCTCGGATGAGATTTATAGAAGATATTATTTATGATGGAGAAAAATATGTAGTAACGGGGCATGAGACTTCACCAAACAAGGGGAAGCGTAAGGCCTTCACCCAGAACTATGATAGTATTGATGAAATATACGGTTATAACAAGAATGAAAGGAAAATTGATATGGAAAAAATAGACCCTAAAATGATAGTTTCACAAGAGGTCAAGGATTTATTGGGGAAAACTTGGGACTATGATGTAACCTTAGTCATGTTTGATGTGGTGGCTCCAGAAGATATTATTGTTTTACCTAAATGGAGAATGGAGTTAAATCAAGAAAGCCTAAATGCCGCATTTTCTTCATTAATAGGCAATCTTTTGTTTAAGGATGAAGATATATATAAATTAACAGAAGACTTACTGCAAAAGTCTCTAAATATTAAGACTAATGCAGACATAAACTTGAATTATAACTATATTAACTTATTTAAACAAATAGATATTCAAGATAGGTGGGATATTAGCCTAATTAATGAAAATTTAGTAACTATTTTCGGAGGTGAGGAGGTATATAGAAGTCTAGCCCTTGAGAATCTTAAACCTACTGGTGAATTATTAGAACTTTCTTTGAGCCAAGATGAGAGGCTAATTAGGCAGAAATTAGGAATTAGATTGGGTCGTCTAAAGAATATTCAAGATTGGATATTGAGTAATTATGGTGCTGTAGTCCCTATACGGTATATTTATATGATGATTGATAATCCTTTGGCAGATGCTTATATCATTGATAAGGCTAAGGTTTTGAGGAGTCAAAGAATTAATGAGTTCTTAGAATATGCCGCAGCCCAGAATCCAGATGCACTAGGGGCGGAAGAGGGTTCTTATGCCCGACCTCCAATTGATTTAAGAGTTCTTCAAGCACCCCCTAAGATTAATAATATATTAATAGAATATGTGGAATCTGTTCACCCTGCTAATGAATCTAAACAAAATGAACTTATGAATGCCATAACATCAGGGCAAAATTCTATTGGTTTAGACCGAATGATTGAAATAGTTAAACAGCACAGAAAGGAGTAGTTAATATGTCAGCAAGGAAATATATGTGTCCTGAAGAGGGTTGTAATAAGTCTTTTACAAGTAGAAAGTTGGCAAGAGAGCATATGAATAAAGAAGAACATAAAGGAGCGGTTGTCGTTGAGGAAATTGAATCTAAGCCCTCTAAAGGTGTTAAATCTTATACCCATACTAAAGGGAAAGGTGGTAAAGGTGGCAAGGCCAAAAAGAAAAAAAGAGAACTTATGGAACACGCTTATGGATTATTCTTGAAGTATTCAGGAGAGGGAAGAGGCGAAGGAGCAATTATAAAGAGAATTGCAAAAGATATGGGTGTAAAGGAGAATAAGGTAAAGGGTTGGGTAGGAACCAAAAAAGGGGAAAACCGAGGAAAAAGGCATACTGGTGTTAAAACCACTCCTAAGAAGAATGAAAAGAAGGAGGAGAAGAAGGAGGAAAAGAAGGAAGAGGTTAAAGAAGTCCCTTTAATCTTCACCGTATGGATTAGAGTTCTTCCTAATATAGCCGATGTTATTGAAGGCCTTTTGACAGACGGTATGGTAATTCAAGAAAATCCTGTTAATGGTAATAAAATATTAAGTTTTCCCAATGAGAAATTAGATTCTTATGATTGGTTAGCCTATGAATATAATTTTACTGAGATTCCATTGGAACAAGAAGATATTAAATTTATCCTTGATAATAATATCCCTCCTCAAATGGATGTTCTGGTTTTTGATATGGCTGAAAAGAAAGAATATGGTGTTAGTGATGTTTCAGAGGAAGGTTGTATAGTATCTAGTATTGATAAGGAGGATACTATCGAGGCCTCCGTTGTAATGGGGAGATATACTGAGGGGGATTTAGATAATTTGGCTTGTGTTGTAGGTAAATGGAAAAAACCTGATAGGGTGTGGAAAAGGCATGAGCCTACCAAACCAGAACCAGCCACTAAAGAAGAACCAAAGCCCTCTACGAAGCAAACAAGTTTTAAAGATTGGGACCCTGAGGATTTTAGTTCAGACCAAAGAGAATATTGGGAAGATTTAATGTATGGTTCTGAAGAAGATTCTTGGAGTGGAAGAGGCCATCATATGCATGGTGGAGCCAGTAGATATGGACTAGGGGGTGGAAGGACTCACTATACAGGGTCAACCCATACTACAACTTCTAGTTATGGAAAATATGTGGATGAAGAACTTCCTGATATTAAATATCCTGTTTATAGAGTGGCTGCATATCTTGAAGGTAGTTTAAATAAGGTTTTTATAGTAACCGATAGAACCTATGAATCTTCAGCCTATGAATGATTCACAAGTCTTATATAGTTGTTTTCAATTGCATTAATTTATGTATGAACCTATAGAGTTTTCCAAGATTATTTTTGAACAAAGGTATGCAATTACCGAAAATGAGTCCTATGCTCAAGCCTGTAATAGAGTGGCTTCTTATGTGGCTGCCGCAGAAAATGGGAATCGGGAGAAATGGACCGCACGATTTGAAGAGGTTATGCAGAATAACTTATTTATCCCTGGTGGGCGTATATGGTATGGTAGTGGTAGGATGAAGGGTCAGTTGCTTAATTGTTTTGTGGTTCCAACTCGTGATAGCCGTGAAGGATGGGCTAAAACCGTTAGTGATATGTTGATTATTAGTGGAACTGGTGGTGGTGTGGGGATAAATTTTTCGCCCATAAGGCCAAGAGGAACTCCAATTCGTGGGACTGGTGGTGCAGCAACTGGTGCAGTTTCTTTGATGGAGGTTATTAATCAGACAGGAGAAGTTATCAAGGCTGGTGGTGGTAGGAGGACCGCTTTGATGCAATGTCTTAGATATGACCATGCAGATATTATGGAGTTTTTAAATAAAAAATTCAATAAAGTAGATATTGATGAAGTAGGCCTTAAGAGAGTAATGATGGATACATTTCCTAATCTACCTTCTTCAGATTTAGATACTATATTATCTAACCTTGATGGGGGATTGGAAGAATCTCTTAAAATTCTTATAAAGTATCAATTAGACCAAAGATTGAAAAATGCAAATGTTTCTGTTTTAGTAGATGATGAGTTCTTTTCCATGATTGAAAATGATGAGGAAATTGTATTTGAATGGGCTAATAAAGAGTCAGGAAGGATTAAGGCAAGAGAGGTATGGGATATTATAGTTAATAATTCATGGGAAAGTGGTGAACCTGGGATTCTAAATGAGGGTTTGGCTAATAAAATGAATAATATATGGTATCATAGCCCCTTAGTTTCTACTAACCCTTGTGGTGAAATCTGGTTAGAACCCTATGGTTGTTGCGATTTGGGAGCCATCAATTTAGTAAGTCATATAAATCCTAAAACTAATGAGATTGATTGGGATATGTTGGCAAATACTGTAACTGTAGGTGTGAGATTCTTAGATAATGTATTAGATGTTAATAATTACCCTACTAAAGATATTGAACAAAATTGCCATACTGTTAGGAGAGTAGGTCTTGGAGTTATGGGGTTAGGGCATTGTCTAATCAAGATGGGTTACAGGTATGATAATTCCGAAGGAAGGCGAGTAGTAGACAAGATTTTTAATTATATTAAAAAGAGGGCTTATGAAGCCTCTACATACATTGCTGCGGAAAAGGGCTCATTTCCTGCTTTTGATGCCGATAAATTTTTGGATTCTGGTTTTTGTAAGACATTGACCAAAGGCATTAGGGCTAAGATTAGAGAATATGGTATCCGAAATTGTGCATTACTTACAATCGCACCTACAGGGACTACTTCTATTCTTTCATCTACTTCTTCAGGTATTGAGCCCGTTTTTGCAGCAGGATATAAGAGAAAGTATTTTGCTGATTCGGAAGACTCAAATGAAAGAGTTATTAAGGAAGAGATAGTAGTAGACCCTCTTTTTGAATCGCTCTATTTAGAAGGGGTGGATTTAGATTCTTTTGTCTCTTCTCATGAAATTTCAGTAGAAGACCATTTAAGAATGCAAGTTACGGTTCAAAAACATATAGATAATGCAGTTAGTAAAACTATTAATTTACCTAATGATTATCCTATTGAAAAATATGGGGATTTATTGCTTAAATATGCTCCTCAATGTAAAGGGACTACAGTATATAGGAGTGGGAGTAGAGGTAATGAGCCTTTAGTCCCTCTAACTATTGAAGAGGCCGTAAAGAATCTAGAAGATAGGTCTGCATTGATAGGGGCTGCTCAAAGTGATTGTCCTGAAGGTATCTGTGAGATTAGTGATGCACCCCTAAATCTTTAAGTAATAGAAAGTATTAATATTGATTATGCAGATGAGTGTTTTACAAGCAGGGTTCTTCTGTGTATTGGTAGGAGGAATAATTACTGCCTATCATATGAGTAAGTTATTAAAGAAAGAGGGAGAAGATAATTGGTATCATATTTCAATGATTTTGGTGGGTGGTGTTTTAATTAGTATGTCGGCTAATTTATTTGCCTCTTCCATTCACGATAAAATCAAACAGAAGCCTTAAGTAGTCGAGAATAGATATATTAACTATGTCTACTGAAGGGACTATAAGTGCCTTTGATTTGGGAACTATATTTGGCTATTCAGCAGGTATCGCATCTAAAACTGACTATTCTGACATCATAAAAGCGGCTGAAGTAGAATTAGATTTAATGGATGTGATGTTATATTATTGGGAAAATGATGTAGTCCTTATAAGGATGATTTTCCCTCAACAAGGTGTTGAAGATTTTAAGAAGGGATGGGAGGAGGCTTTCTATAATACTATATTTCCTTTAAGACATTTAGTATAGGTATAGAAAGGATTAAATAGTAGTTTAGACTCGCTATTAATATGATACTCAACATTACTCAAGATGCGAGAAGAATATTAAATCAGCAAAAATCATTTCAAAGAGCCGTTTATAGGACTTTGAAAGATATTGAAATAGTTTTAGATGCTTCTTATTTCAAAGGTGATGTGGTTTTACAAGATGAAGAGGGTCAGATTTTTATGAATATTTGTCCTGCCAGATATCATAGTTCTGGAGAGGTTAGAGACATTTGTGACCAAGTATCTTATTTGATAAAATGTAATTCTGAATTGAATCTTCCTTTTAAGTATAAGGGAGAAACCTTTAGGTATCAGAATTATTGATTTCTTTTTTATGAATGACTTTTTGATAATTCAAGAGTTCCTTGAAGAGATATTAAGTGAGCATTATATTGAAGCACAAGTAATTTATCAGTTATTAGAGATGGAAGAAGATATTCGTCATTCAACCCTTACTTATATTTATAGAGTCATATTAGTCGAGAAGATTCCAGGGGAGACTATACAATATATTAATGTGGAAATTAATAAAATTGTTCAAAAATACTTTGGATTAGAAACATTTGTAGAGATTGATTGGAGTAGTTAATTAGAAAACATTTAAGTAGTAAGAGAGCCTATATTTTGGTATGGATTTAACTAAAGCACAATTAAACCAGTATAGATTACACGCAGTTACTCTTTTAACAGGTCTTGCGGCAGGACTATCCCAAGTAGATGAACTATCTAAGTGGTCTCCTGTGGCTGCTGCTTGTGCATTTTTGGTTTCTTCTTCCTCTTATAAGGAAGTATTTAGCCGTGTAGATGCCCTTGTGGATTCTCTAGAAGAAGCAGATGTTATTGATGAAGATATTGCAGGTGTTGTTGATGAAGCGACTGATGTTGCTGAATCCCTTGTGGATGGAAACAATGACGAGTAATGTTAAACTTTAAATAGCGAAAGAGATAAATATATCTCATGCCTGAAGACACCTCATCGGAAGATTTAGAGAAATTAGTTTCACAGGCTAAGGTAGTGGCAGAGGCTACGGGGAGAGATGAGGCTGAAGTATTAGCCGATTTACTAGATGATGGTATTGTGAATCTTTCAAACGTTAAAGATGATGATAAAGATTTAGTTACCCAGTTAAAAGAAGCGGCTGAATTAATAAATACTGTCCAGAATATAAATCAAGAAGTTTCAGAAAATACTGTTTTAAACGGTGGAGATAATAAAACTAAGGTTAAGGTAGAAACTACATTAGAGGGAGATATTGTGGATAGGGCTATTGCTTCGGTGGAGCGAAAGGCGGAAAAAATAAGGAAAATAGCAATCATTATGGCTCCTATATTATTATTATTATCTGGCGGGGTCGGTTTAGATTACTTTTTAGAAGATGGAGGGGATGGCTCTAGTTCTGAGGACTATCTAATGGAAATATGGGGTTGCACCGCTTCAGATGCTGAAAATTTTATGCCTGAGGCTACCAACGATGATGGGTCTTGTTATTGGGATAATGAGGGGGGTAATGGTCCAGGACCTCCAAATTGTGATTGGTCTTGGGAGGATAATTCCTATTTAGATAATGAGAACTTCTTAGTAATTCGTGCTACTTTCTCTGATAATTCTTGCCCTCACGAAATGGAAGGCCGCTTTACCGTTGAACTCCTTAAGGATGGTGAATATTATGATGAAGATGAGTGGGAGAATATTAAATTCAAGAATACTTATGAACTCCAGCATTCATTTTCTGATTTAGAAGCAGGTGTATATCGTAATCATTTCTTTTTTGAAACATATGATGGCTCTAATTGGAATTGGGATTCTTCCGAAACACACGAAGTTTTCGATGATACTTGTTACCCTCAAACCGAATTAGACGAACCTATGCTAACCACCGAAGGTAATGACTTAGTGGTTGATTTGGTATTCTCCGACATGGGCGGATGCGGTCAAGATATTGAAATTGAGATGGAGATTTGGAATGGAGGGCAATTGCATGATAATTTGGACTATGGTGAAGTCCATTTCGGTGTCTTTTGGATTGAACCCGTAGGAGATTCCACCATGCGTGTGCAAGGCAAGGCTCAATTGAGCGACCTTCCCGATGGTGACGATTGGGTAGTCAAGGTAAGATATGCTCACGCTAATGCTGATGAAGCACCATATGAGAGTGCATGGTATGAGTCAAACTCTATTGTGATAGATGAAGTTGACGATAACATTTACGGTTGCACAGATACCGAGGCAACAAATTATGACTCGATGGCAACCTCCGATGATGGTTCATGTGAATATCCTCCTGATGAACCATGCGATGTAGAAATTATTAACCATTATAGAGGCCATGTAGCCGAAGATGAAGAACAAGATGCAATATTAGTAGCATTTAGGGTTGAACCAAATGAGGGTTGCGAGGAAGGGGTTGAAATAGATTTATTCCTCAAACAACCTGGGCAACCAGTAAATTATTCAACATCTTGGGAACTATCAGACCCTAGCCAACCTGAAGACTTCACCCACACATTTGATGGTGTAGCCGTAGGAGATAGTTGGATTCCAATAGTTACTGCTTATGATATGGAAAACGATTCAGTTGTTGAAAGTATTATGATGTGGGGCATAGATGTCGAAGAACAAGAACCCGAACTATGTGAAATTAATCTATTTTGGGTTGCTATTGGAACTAATTCTACTCATGCAACTGTAGGTTATGACCTTGACTGTGGGTATGAGAATAATGACCTAGAAGGTTACAATGTATCGGTTCAATTCCTCGTATATGAGGTAAATGGGACGAGTGGTGGTCCAAATGCAACAGGGCCGATAATTTATGATACTAGATTACATTACATTGAAGGGTGGGTAGAGGATAATCATTATATTACTCTCACCAATTTTACATCCTCCAATGCCACTCATTATGATTTCTATTTTTATGCAATTTGGGTTGATGGCGAGGGAGAATCGCAGATGATAGAAGAGAAATGGTTAAATAGAGAAATAAACGCATAGGTGACATATATGGAAGTAGACGCATTTGGATTGATAGCAGAATATGGGCTGCCTTTAGTTCTATTATTGGGGGCCATTTATGCCCTTTATAAATTTATGGTTTTTAGCCTATACGAAGTAAAGAATGAATTCGGAAAAAGACATGAAGAAAATGCACAAGCAAATGAAGATATTAAAATAGCCTTAGCCGAGATTAAATCAGATTTAAAATTATTTTTAGAGTTTATGAGGAATAGGTGATTAAATGTATAGGACACAAGTAATTGGAATAATATTAGTAATAGCAGGTTTGATAACTCATTATGTTAATCCTAAGGGATTATGGGCTACATTAAGTTTGATGTTAGGAGCCTTTTTGTGGTGGAATGGTTGGGTTGCTAAAGTGAACGAAAATAGGAATTTTGCTGTTTTAGGATAGGTGGATAATATGGGAAAAATAGATTGGGATGTAAGAATAACTTTCAACAATTTAATGGTTGCATTTGTTTCACTCCCATTAATTTTAGTTTTTATGTTGTTAT
>Ga0209756_1003465_pt1 | contig 12796 bp, 9 predicted proteins | sample ETNvirenome_6_85_FD_184071 | JGI IMG/M metagenome (GOLD analysis project Ga0209756, IMG submission 184071) | Marine viral communities from the Pacific Ocean - ETNP_6_85 (SPAdes) (version 3) | ecosystem: Environmental > Aquatic > Marine > Oceanic | place: Pacific Ocean | collected 2013-06-19
TAAGGCGGGTTTGGGACTAATTAGTTAGTCTCTCTACGATGTAGGAGTAGTTGCATCCGACAGGATTTCGTAGAGCCAGTTACCTGAAGAGCGTTCTCCGTAAGCATACTCGTCCCTGTGAAGAACCTCAGTAGCACCGCCACCAAGTTTCTCGTTACGAATAGTCTTGACCCAAGGCATTCGAGCCTGGACGCAGATGATCGCACCGTTTGTACCTGAAGCAAACACTCCACCCTTGGCATCGTTAGATGAAATAGTGATGTTGTCATCCGTGTATGCCTGTGCGTTTGCAATAGGCAGGTTGAATGAGTTCTTGAAAACATCAGCCGTTAGACCCTTAGAGATGTCGTAAGTTCCAACACCTGCTACCAGTTCGTCAAACAGGTCTTTCATCTGGAAGGAGTGAAGCACGAATGCAACAGGGCCATCCCAAGGTTCACTCGTGTTACCACGAATGCGATACGCTGCTGCGGCAATATGACCACTCGTAAGAGTAGTACCTGTGCCGCAAAGAGAAGTCGTTGCACCGTCAAGAACAGTCAGGCCGTCCTTGTCTTTCTGTCGTTCAATCGCCTGCTGACCAAGTGAGCCAACTTTAGCGAAGACGTTCTTCGATACGTTTCGAGCAGCACGGTCAGTGATGACTGTGTGAACCGAAATAACCGAAGGGGTTACAGAAATCGCACTGTCAGAGAGTTCCTGTGGGTTGTCTTCCTCAGTTGTCTCTGTGATTGCCTGAGCAGTTAGTTTGGCAAGATCAATCTCTCGCCAGTTATTGCCAACACCCGCGCCAAGCGTCTGCTTGTCAACAATTTGGGTCATTACACCCTTGTACTCACGGACATTTCGAGCCGCACTTACCACCGTAGGTAGCGAGTCGCTCAAACTATCAGTAATAGTTTGTCCAGTTGCCATTTTTAGTTGTCCTTGAGGCTAACCAAGGTTTATTCCCATGGAACGCATGACCTTATTTGCACGGGCATGGTCGTTAGAATTGCCCTGTGCGTAAACAGAGTTCAGCCATTGCTGATCTGTTATTGCGCCACCCTGTCCAACACCGCCGTCGAAAGTATTAGCTTCGCCACCGGAAGGAACTTCTGCCTGTTTAGCCGATATTTGTTGTTTTCGTAGGCCCTCAGCTTCGCCAAGAACCCTTGCTGCCTCTACGACCATAGCGGGGTCTGAATAGCCCTGGAGCAATGCTCGCTGGCTTTCTGGAACACCGTGCTGTCGCATCATTTCGTTTACCGAAGCATTCTTAGAAGTTATTTCAGCAGCTTGATTTACCTGCTGAAGCTGCTGCTGTAAAGCATTAGCCCTTTGTTCAGCTTGAAACCCAGCCTTGGCCGCATTAGCTTGCTGTGTCGCAAGCCTATTAGCCCCTGCCTCATCGTGACCTTCTGCAACTAACTGGGCTTCCAGTGATTGTGCATAACCACGAACTTCTGCTTCTAAAACCTGATCTGAGTACGTTGCCTGAAGTTGCGCTACCTGATTTCTCAGGGCATACATCTCATTCTCGCGCTCATTCTCGCGCTGCCTGATAGATGACTCTCGCTTAGACCATTCTTCCTGAGTCCGCATTCTTCCAGATTCTTCTGGAGTCTCTACTTCGTCAGCAGTAGTCTCGTCGGGGGTCACCTCAGCTACAGCCGATTCTTCGGTTATCTCTGAGGTTTCATCGGGTTCGGGGGGTGTCTCGTCGGAGATTGCTTCGTCGCTAGTTACACTAACTTCTTCCGTCGCTACTGCTGCTTGCTGTTCATCCCAATCAGCAGGGATAATCAACTCGTCACCAGAAGGGAGGGAATCGGTTGTTTCTAGAGAGGATTCATTCTCAGAGATTCTCAGAGGAGTCAGCCACCTCGTTTGGTGTGACCATAAAAGTCCTCGTAAAATTATCGTGAAACCTTATTCAGTTGTCGCGCAAGTATATAACAGCAATTTGATATACAGCAAAACACCACTACCTGTCACTAGGTTATTTGGGAGCAGGTGGTTGCAACTCCCACAAGTATCCACTGCCAGGGGTAGCCTGTGGAATTGGGGCTGGTGTTGGTATTGGTGCTGGGGCTGAGCCTTCTGAGCCAAACTCTATATCGGGTTCTTCTTGACCCTCAGATTTTAGGAATCTCGCACGAGCGTCATTTGAACGCTTGATAGTTACCTTTGTCTTATCAGGAAGAATATCTAACAGATTTTGTGGCACTGGCTTGGTGTGCGTATTGGCAAGCACGTATTCAAGCGTTCCATCTTTTCTCCACTTACGCTCAAGCACCTTCAGCACTTTAGCCCACTCGTCAGAGTTGAACCCTGACTTAGACTCGAACGGTGTGGATGAATCGTAGTATTCCTGTAACGCAGCCTTCTCAGCTTCCGTCCCGCCAGAGGGAGTCTCTGGGAACACAGCCTCTTCGCTGGGGTTACCACCAAAGATTCCCGCACTTAAGCCCTTACGCAGTCCTGAATAGAACGTGTTGATAGAGAAGTAACGGTTTACTGCTGTCCGCTTGTCTATCATCCCCTCTTCTAACTGAACCAATATGTCCTGGAGAGCGTCGTATCGGTCGATATCAACTTGATCGAAAGCACTAGGGCCACGGTCGGAAGTGCGTGCGAATAACTCTTTAGCCAGTCCCTGTTGGAACGGCCACACGTCAGTAATTGGCTTGCCCCAGAGTTCAATGGAAGTATCATCTGACGTTGAGAACGAAGAAGCCCCCACACCCCCTACCGCCGCCGGAATCGCCAGCGCACCAACAATGGGGCCTGACTCTTTCCAAGCCTCTACAACATCTTGTATCCACATAAACGTGAATGTTCTAAGGAGTGGGTTTTTCCGCAATGCACCTTCTGTTACATCGAAGTCTTTGAAACTCTCAGCATCAAGGAGAAAGTCTTCCCCTAGGAAGTCTTCACGGTTTCCTACATCTAACACTAGACCCAATGATGGGTGAGCCTTTGAACGAAGGAATCGTGAAGCTATTTCTGGGTTAAACGGGTGTGTTTTAGATACAGATCGGGTTCCCGTAGCAACACGCTTTCCGGTCGCTATTTGAGATACGAACCTAATTGCCTGCAAGGTGCCTGCCCCAAAGTCAAACCGGGTTTTACCTATACGCATCTTCCCAACGTCAGACGAGAACGGATTGGCTGTTACGTCAATATGTCCACCGGGAGAGTTATCTGCAAGCCACAGGAATAATGACATCCCACCAGCATATTTCACTAAGTCCATAGCGATTTTCTTCCGCACATTAGGGGCACGGGTAAGCACAGAAAGAGGCAACTGGAATCTGGATATCGCAAGCCGTGGTGAAAATAATAGCCCGTTCAACAGTGGTGCTGCTCCTTCAGCCTTGCCAAGTGAACCACGTCCAGTTGAGTAGTTAATATAGGCTGCAATAGCATCGAGTTGCTGATCTGTAGCACCGCCAACATCATTGGCAATCTCAAGGGCGTGTTCCTGCGGGGTCAGCCCAGCCGGTAACTTCTCTATGTCTAAACGGTGGGCGACAATGTTTAGAATGTCTTCGTGAGTACCAACCTCTCTTGCTAGTGCGATGGACTTCGCTGAGATTGGCGTTGTCCCCGATCCAGGGATGCCTTTTGCTATTGCATCACTTCTGTTTGCCAATTCCGCTGCATCTACCATGCGTTCCATCACTGAGAAGCGTAACTCATTCAGAATCGTGACAAACGCACGTTCCGAGTTCTTCATAATGGGTAAGCGTCCAGCAATAGATGTCAGGAATATCTCTTCCCTGCTACCACGTTCAGCAGATTCCCCAATCTGTGATATATGTAATCGCCTGTTTGCTGTACTAAATGCGTCGCTAGGGCTACCTGTCTTAGTGGTAAATCGTAAGAAATTCGGGCTAGCCTCAATAGCCTCACGAGATGCAAGAGCGTACTCCTCATGGGCAAAAGCCTTGAGTTGAGAGATGAAAGCGTCTTTGAACTGCTTCGGGTTTCCAGGGCCAAGAAGCCCTGCCTGCCTTGCGGTTGCAGAGATGTCTCCAGTAGCCAGCATAGCCCTTGGAAGGTTCCAGATATCCATTGCGATATCCCACGCCTTTTGACCACGAGCCTTCTTTGACTTTACAGCCCTTACAAGTTCTGGGCCGAAGACCCGCTCTAGTAATGCCTGTTCAGATGGGGTTGGCAATACAGCGGAGTCAGGATGGAACAAACGGTCGAACGCCTCACTTGCATTGAACTGCCTCCAGTTGGTGTATCCGGGTGGCTGGTCGGCAAACTCAAGGACGCTTCCACGCCCCCATATACGAGAACGAAGTTCGTTCAACTCTTCTGGTGAAAATAGGTCTTTTATTGGTTCAAATTCAGGACGCTGTATTTCTCCACCAAGCTCCCTTTTAAACGCTGGCCCTACCTCACTAAATGTCTCCGCTGTACGAGCACCTTGCCCTCCCCTTGCTATCTGTCGCTTCCTACCACGACTGAGGGCTGCTGCCGATTCTGGCTGAAGCGTCTTTGTTTCTCTGATTACCTTCACTGCACGCTGAATCAGTGGATCGTCTTTCCACGGAACCGATGATGCCGGTTGGAAGACCGCAGTACGGCTGCCCTCTGGGAACGAAGCGTCTGCTGTTGGTCGGTTTCTAATAGCCGGGGGGCCACTGCCACCCGCTGTCCCTGAAGCCCTAGACGCTTGTGCATCCTCAATAGCACGTAAGGAAGCATCGTCAGCAGCCCTAGCAACAGGCGCAGCATCCAGCGCATCCACAGCCACATCGTCAGCAGGCAGCGCACCAGTGCCAACGTCATCTATGATCGCCTGCTGCTGCGGGGTTACTTGGCGAGCAGCAGCAGCAGTGCCTGTGGGTGGAGTGGTGGGGGCTTGCCTAAACGAAGTAAGGTCTACGATTTCACTCGTTGTCCCATCTGGAAGCGTTGTAATAATTCCGTCAAATCCGTCATCTGCAATTTTCTGGGACAATTCTTCCCCGGTGGCTTGGTATCGCTCAGAAAGTACGCGTTTCCAATTATTTGCAGATTCGTAACCCTCCCCAAACGGTATCTCCAACGGGTTTTCAAAAGTTACCTCACCAGACTCAAACCTCGGTCTGCCTTCCTGTACGTCGATACGCGCTATATCAGCGTCCGTAGCCTCTGTAACATATCTACCAGCAGGCTCAACATCCTGTCCGAACCGCGCCCCTACATCAGGTGCTTTTTCTGGATTACGAATGAACTTAATTGTTCGAGCGGTTGGAACACCACCAGCCCCCCTAGCAGCAGCAGCCCGCCCTCTGGCTGGAGTGGTGGGGGCTTCGACAATGGCTGATTTCGGAATATTGCCACGATGCAAAATGTTTCCTTCAAACTGCCCCGTAGACCTAATATCGTTATTAGTTAGTTTAGATATATCAACTATTAGAGAATCTTCAAGGCTTCTAATAGGCGTTGGAGATAACCAGATATATTCACCTTCGGCATAATTGGCTCCAAACATATCTGCCGCTTCAGGTTCTCTTATTCGTGTTGCATTTATTCCACCATCTTCTGCAACCGGAGCAACACGATAGTGATACCAATACCTTGGATATTCTTCGCCCATCTCAAGCATTGATTGCGGAGAGCCATAAGCAGCTTTGACTTGTCCTGATGCAGCAGTTAACTTTTCATCAAGGTCAACCCCAGCCCCCCTAGCAGCCCGCCCTGTGGCTGGAGTGGTTGGGGGTGTGAGGGCTGGTGTTGAAGGGCGTAGTCCCGACTGTGGAATATCTTCTCCAAAGATTTCGATTGTTTCATCTGCACTTGCATGGGGGCGACCCATGACGTTTTCAATTCCGAAATTCTTTATGCGCGCTCTCGTAGTTCGTATCTGTGTAGCGTCAGGAGCCGTTCCATGTGTTCGGAATTTTCCTTTCGATGGATTCCAAACAACGTATTGGGGTAAACCTGCTTCGCCCATTTTGAACGATCCTACATATATCTGAGGATCACCACCGTAACTTCTATCGAAAGTGCCGCGGATTATTCCTCCAATGGAAGGTGAGCTGTTGAAGTCAGTTCCCTTCTCTCGAAGAAAATCTCTCAGTTCAATCTGTTCAGCCCGTGACAGTGTTGCGCCATCTGCCCCTGGAGACTCTTTAAATATACGCATCATAGCCGGAGGGATTTCATCATTCCCAACATTCGCCCCTCGTCTAAAGTCTGGTACACCACCAGCCGCCCTAGCAGCGCGCCCTGCAACCGTTTGCGGCGGCACAGTATCAAGCACGTTGGGTACGCCAGTGCGACCGATTGCTTCTGCGGCTTGTTCTGCCGCGCTAAGTGCTTTCTTTCCCGCACCAGTAACAACACGGCTTCCTGCGCCTTTGAGTGCAAATGAGCCAGGGCCTGCGAAGTTAAACGGGTCGGTTACGGCTTCCAGAAGGTCACCTGTTCCTACATGGAACTGGGCTGCTTCTGGGTTCTCTGGGTCTGCGGTAGCGATATCTAACGGGAAACCTACTACTGGTAGTGCCGTATTTAGAAGATTACCCGCAGCATCGACAGCCCCTTGCGTTACTCCGATTTGAGGGTAGTCGCTTATGGTCTGTCTGAATGCTTTTGAGGGAGCAAAGAAGTTGCCTTCAATAGACTGAGCGAATCTTTCAAACGGATTATTTGCTTCGACTGCGTTGATCTTAGCCCGTTCAGCGGCAGCAGCGTCACGGAACTCTTGTGGTGCAATTCCTGTCAGGTCAGAAAACTGCCCTGCACCGAACGCTGTGATATTTTGTAGTGCTTGTAGAGCCATACCAGCAGGGCCTGGTGCGCCTTCATTACCAGCAAAAGTTGGCTGGGTTTGAGATGCTACCCAATCTGGGTCTTGGAGTCGCGCTTCTGCCACTTCTGGCGACACAAATCCACCCCGCTCGAAGTCCTGAAAGGTCTGTGTAGGCTGTGCTGCTTGCGGGATTGGCTGGGTCGCATTGAACTCTTGCTCGCTCTGGGCTACAAACTCAGTGAACTTCTGGGGAGCGTCGGGATCGTCACGCTTAAGCCGAAAAGCGTTACCCGTTAGATTACGAGCAACACTGTCGATCTGGTCAAAGAAGTCGTTCCCAGAAAAAGGAGGCTGTGCCATTCAATCCTCCTACTGGTTGAATAAGAAACGAGCCGGGGATGCGAAGCGAGAAACGCCTGTGCCCATTTGCTGTGTCGGCGCACGTCTGGCACGCCTGCCAAGGTTGAAATTGTCGTTCAAGAAATCTGTGAATGACTGAGGGCTTTGGCCTGCCAAGATTCTTTGACCCGCTTGCCCAAAGAACTCGTTCTCAGCCTGATTTTGCAAGTTGGAAAAATAAGGACGATTGAACGAAGTTATCTGACGTTGCTGTGGTCGCTGGGCAAACTGGTCAAGAAACGTCTGAAAACCAACACGCCGACCTTCAGCCGTATCCGACAGCATGTCAAATATGTTTATCGGCTGAACCATCTACCCAAATATCCTCTGATTCAGGTAATCAGCAAACGTGCTTGTCATGGGTCGGTCTTGTGATAAGAATGACTGAGACAGGGCTTCTGCATTTGGAAGGAACCTGGACAGTGATCCAAACCGCTGCCTTCCAGCATCAAGAGCAATATTCGCAAGGGTTTGCCCTTGTCCGACAGTAGCTGGATTCAAGAGGGGGCCAGCAAGAGCAGATGGGAGAGCCTGCGCTGCTGGGGCTACAAAACCACGCGCTGTATTCAGTAGACCGCGAGCAGCTTCTGCCCCAGCCTGCCCAAACAACGGGTTCGTCCATCCAGCGTCGCCTCCTGTACCAGTCCTCCCAGAAAGGAAACTCTGGAATGTTGGGAAGGCGTTTTCAGTTGTCAGCGCAGAACCAGGTTGCAATGCTTGTTGCGCGAAGAACCTGTCTTCTAATGCACGCTGACGGTTTTGTGCAATTCGCCCTTCTAATCCACCACCGGGGCCAATATTAATACCACGCCTGCCGAGTCCTGCTTCAAAACCGGGGCCAAACTCGAAGGCTTCACGCCTTAGTGCTGAATCAGTGGCATCCGATGCCCAATCTTCAAAACCTGCAGACCCTGCCCCAGCAAATGCCAGAGTGCCAAGTGACTGAAAACCTTGGGCTTCAGCAGCGTCTATCTGCGAAAGCAGGCCTGGGTTGTCAAGGTTGCTTGAGCGAGCATCAGCAATAGTGTCGTATACAGCAACCGCCGTCCATCCAGACCCGGCTTGCGTAACTCTTGACCTTGCATCTGCTTGGCTAGATGCGGTTACAGTTATCCACTTCTCTTGCCCGCCACCACTAACTCGAACAATAAAATTTCTCATAACTTAATTCCTATACGTTTGGTTCTAGCCCTGCTGCTTCCGCAGCATTTCTAGGGGCGGTTGTGTTATATCCAGCGTCAGGAGAGGGAGCAGCACTCACACCCTGCGTACCGGCTTGCGCTAATAATCTAGGGTCTGCACTTACTGTAGCAAGGTCTGCCGTATCTTGTAACCCTGCTCCATTAACCCCTTGTGGTTGCTGTGGCTGCGGTGTCTGTTGACCAGACATTGCCGCTGCCGGGTCGATATTGACTGCCTGTTGGAACTGGAACTCTAACGCAAGAGCCTCCATTTCCTCACGGTCAATCTCTCTCTGGATATCCTGTTCGAGAAGTTGGATAACTTCTTCAGGCTCGCCAGAAAGTCTTGCTGAATGCCACTGAGTAAGCAATTCGTACTTCCTGCTTGATGCACGAGTTCGCGCACCAGACATACGGCGTTTCTCAAGGTCGTAGTCCTGAACCTTGGCAATCTTAGTGGCTGCGTATTGCTTGGATACAAGTGCCGTGCCAGTTGAAGGATCAACTTGAGAGGCCACCTGAGCAGCCTGCCACAAAGCGAAATCGTCCTGTGGCTGTGACTGCCTGAGTTCTACAGATAAGAGGTTATGCCCTTTTATGTCATCAGGGGCAATTACCTTGTTAAAGGGCTGGTCAGTGTGGGTTTTACCACGAACCTGAATGTCCTTATAGTGGCCTGTTTCATACTGTTTGCCTAAGTTATCCAGAATACCTGCGATCAAAGACTCTACAGCTTTAAGGTAAGGGGCAACCACTTCAGTATCAGCCTGACTAAGGATTTGAAGTGCCGCACCAGAAACAGGGGATGTAAGTCTTCCTAAAGCAGGGTCAGAAAGACCGGCATTGGATTCATCAAGCCTCAATTCCCCTTCTAGTTGACCTGCATCTGCCGTCAGTTGAGATAGTGGAAGAAGCGCAATGTCTTCATTGTTATCAGTTGATAGCCCTACTTCAGACCCGGACTTGAAAGCGTCTTGGTCTAGTTCTTTAGTCCCGTCACGAGAACTTATGATTAGCGTTCCCTGAACAGCCTTTGATGTAAGTGCCATTCGGTAAGACGCTAAACGGTTTACCTGTGGTATTACGTGGCGAAGTGCAGCAAAGATACTGTCTCCAACGTCTTCAATGCCTGGAATTTCACGAGTTCCGTCAATCGTGTCCTTAAGGCTGTAATTCATTACGCCGGGGTTATTGCCGATCAGACGTATAACAACCGGGAAGTTTACAGCGAACGTATCCGTTGGCTTCTTTGCGTACTTGTTATCGACAATAACGCAGTTCATGCGCTTGCCATCTTGTGTCCAGTAGTAATCAACCACACGGGCTAGCTCATCTTCGTCATCTGCGTAGCTTTGAGGTGAGTCTTCGAGGTCAAACACAAATTTAGGATATTCATCGCGAATATCTTGCCGTGACCTTTGAGTAACGATTGCTGCCCATAAAGGCTCACCACGGCCTTTTTCAAAAACCAAGTTACGCGGATCAATAGGAACAATGTCAGGTACTGTTTCGCCTTGAGCGTCTTTTATCAGGACTGCTCTGGTGCCGATCCACCCTCCACGAACAACAGCGTTCCACGCATTTTCGCCCTGCACGCTGGAGTTCATGCCGCTTGATTGCAGCCGTTCATCTGCTATTTCAAGAATCCCGACACACCAGCGTTCGTATGCGTTGTTCTTGTCTCTGAATTCCTCGTTGTCAGCATCGTCTATAACACGGACGATTCGTTCTGCGTAGCCCACACCGTTAGAGACTTTGCGCGCCAGCACCTTTGCGAAGTTGGTAGTTATGGCATCTTTTTGCTGAATGCCTTCTGTGGCAATAGGCACGAACGGGGTGTTTTTCCAGCCCCAGTCGTAATCGCTATCCATGAAAGCTGTTCGCTTTTCAAAGACCTGCTCTTTGCGGTCAACCTTATTGAGAATGCGCTCAATAGAGCGTTGGTCTTTTTTGGAAACCATTACCTGTTATTCCCCATACGGCGCAATCGTTCTTCTCTCGTAATTACATTGATTTTCTTGGCTTGATTGTAGGCTTCTTTACGCATTTGCCATGCTAATCCGACAGCCATTGGGTAATCGTCGTGAGTTCCAACTATGCCCTCAATTCGTCCATCTTTATCAGGGTTTCTGATTACTGAGGAAAACTGATTCAGCCCTGGCTTACTTGGAACAATAATCAGTCTGTCACGAACAGCTTCAATCAATTCACCCCAGAGAACCGTTCTTGTTCGGGCATCTGTGCGCCACCCGAACTTCCCAGACGGCTTGCCCTGAGCGTTTCTTCGTTCATATATACGAGGATACTTGAGTGATTCTGCTTTTTTCAGAGTCAACTCGCCCCAATCGTTATCTTCGATAGCCCAAATTGGATTCTTGTAATCTTCTAAAAGATTGACAGATTCCATCGCAAAATGTTCTGGGGCAATCGTATTCGAGTAGATATCGGCAACAACGTATCCGGTTTCGACATCAATAATAGCAGTAACGGAATAATCTGCGCCAGTTCCGTGTGCTGTGTCGCTGCCTGCGGCGTACCGTTTGCCGACTACGTGTTTCTGGTAGATATTCGCCACGCCGTTTCGTGTTTCGATTGGCAGTTTGGTGTCGAGTTGCATTGATTCGATGGCATCAACATCAAATGCTGCCATCACCCTTGACGGCCTGAGTGCCTCATCTGCTGTTTCGGGGTGTTCCTGCTCCATATAGAGTTCAGGAGACATACCGTCGGTAACGGGGGCTTCTTTCTGCACCCGGTCGTACCATGCCTGATCCCGGTCTGGTCTGGATTTCCACCCGTTGAAAATGTTTTTGAACCCATTTCCTGGGGCGCGCCGGTGAATCTCCTTGAACAGTGTTCCGGCCCTCTTTTTATTGACTGTGGAGCATTGGATTAGCTGTCCCCCTGCGTCAATAGTGGGTTTTATTGCTGCAAAGTTGAGATCAAGGTTGTCGTGGAAATCGGCCTCATCCTGAATAACGAGAGTAGCTGTCTGTCCACGACCTGCCTTCTCTGTAGAGGGAAGTGCTGTGATCTGCGACTTCATGGAAGGGAATTCCATGGTGGTGTCGTTATCCCTGCCAAGCCCTGTTTTCAGGTGTTGGGGGAGATTTTCGTGAACAACCCTTGCTTTATTCAGGAAAGCCACAGATTCGAGTTGTCCTTGCGAGAACGCCAGTACGTTTGCGCCCTCTTTGTACATGGCAGTCCAGAGGGCATAAGACGCAAGTATCCATGAAAACCCAAGCTGTCTGGATTTCAAGACGTTTATGAGTCGGCTCGTATCAAGTTCTTTGCAAAACTCAATTAGATATCCCCATTTTTCAAACTTGATAATGCCTCCACGGGACGTTGCGTTTGGCGGTTCGAGAATTTGCACATAGTCGAGGAAGTCTTCAAACGACCTTGAGGCTAAAGCGAGTTCGATGTCCTGAATGGTGACAGTTTTAGTTGTCATGTCGCTTTGCTTCTCGCTGTTTTCGCTTTTTTAGGCTTATCGGAGCAGTATTTGCAGGTATCAGTATCTTCTACCGCTGCATAAACGCAGCCGTTCTTGCAGAGTGTAAAGCGGGTGGGCTTTTGATCGGGATAGAAGTGCATAGGGCCGTCAAGACTCCTCAATTGGGCACCTTTACGTCATTTTTTGCTGAAAGTTGCAGATGAGTGGCGCGGAGTTGCTCAAGTGAGAACTCCTGTAGCTCCGATACGTCGTGGGTCCTGTAGCTCCGATACGTCGTGGGTTGTGTGGGTTTCCACCTGATCCACGAACATTCCGAGTGATTTGCCCAGAAGTTCGAGTGCCCTGATCTTGTCACTGTCCCTATCTGCTTCTTCGGCCATGTCATATAAGCCTTTAAGGACGTACATGCGGTCGATCTTTTCTTCAGCGTCCCTGAGAATTTCCAGTCGTTGCACTTCAGCAATAACGATTGGGCTTTTCATGAGGCGTGACCCCTGAACGTCCGCACTGCCAGGGGCGTAGCCTGCTGCGATTGCCGCATCCCGCTGTTTCCCAGTCCTTATATATTCGCGGGCAAACAACTTTCGGCGCATCGAGCCAAATTCAAGTTTTCTGGTGGCGGCCTCAGCTTTTTTGGTCAAATTTGTTCTTCCTGTTCACTCTGTTCAGCACGCTCAGTGTCGATAACCCACGCTTTGTGAACTGTTTCTACTAAGCATTCACCACAAATAGACGAGTTTGCGCCGTCAATAAGAAACATCAGGCGTGACTGGGAACTATCACCACAGAAATAACAATTTACAAGTTGCATATCACAAAATTCGTCGCATTTACCCCGTAAAAGAGTAACACCAAGGGTTGACGCAACAATATCACATGGTTTACGGTTGCCCGTGTTGGTATGTAGTAGCTTAAAGAATATTTGTTACCCGCCGAAACGCAGTACATCCTTCTTTAAGCGTATGTATCAACACACTGCCAACGGCGGGTATTTTTTTACCCAGAGGCAGTAAAGCA
>Ga0209756_1003468_pt1 | contig 12788 bp, 8 predicted proteins | sample ETNvirenome_6_85_FD_184071 | JGI IMG/M metagenome (GOLD analysis project Ga0209756, IMG submission 184071) | Marine viral communities from the Pacific Ocean - ETNP_6_85 (SPAdes) (version 3) | ecosystem: Environmental > Aquatic > Marine > Oceanic | place: Pacific Ocean | collected 2013-06-19
ATGCGCTGTAGCGCCACGTCTTTGTTAGGTTCTGAGGAAAATCGTCAAACGACAGCTTGCCGTTTGCGTAAATTCCAATACATTCTGACTTATCGTCAAGTGCTTGGAATATCAATATCCACCTCCGCCTGTATCTCCACCCCCGCTTAGGGGTTCTCCAGCAAATGATGAGGGTAACACAGTTGCTCCTTTTTGTTCAGCTGCCGCATCTGCTAACAACTTCCGTCTTATATCATTATAGTTGTATGAGCCCACATAGTCAATAGGTAAATTCAAAATTCTCTCAAAAGCAAATAAGGCGAAATCAACCCCATCGGCACGATACGCGTTCATACAGTCGTTAAAAAACAACCTTTTCTCCTGGTCAGTCTGCGTTGACTCTTCTTCTAAAAGTCGGATCTTAAAATAAAGTTTCAAGAAATGTTCATCGCTGTATAAGCGCTCTATATCCTGGTAAGTATAGTGCATCGGATCGGTAATGCGATTTTTTATTCTTCCATCTCCACATGTATATGTCTCGGTTATGAACGGGGGCTTAAATTTGTTATACATTTTCAATAAAGTAGATTTAAAAGAATTAAAGTAGGAAACATAAGTTGCATTATAATAAAGCTTAAACAAAGTAGCCTCACCATAAATTCCACGACGAGCAGCATAAGGCTTTAATGACTCAGAATTGATATCGGCAACAAGGCGCCATGGAGCGTTTTGATCAATCATAAAGCCATAATTACTACATAATTCAGCATATACTTGCCAATTTCTGCTTTGTCTAAAGCTATCAAATTTTTCTTGGTCATTATTATAATCTCCAGGCGCTATTTCAATGACAAGCCCTGATACATTCATAGGGCAGAATCTGCTTTTAACAAAGGCTGGATAAGTAATCGGCTGGGCGCGCGTTATCATCTCTACATCAGAATAAAAAACCTGCAAAAAATGATCGAAATCTTTAATCATAATATTATTCTGTAAAATATCTTCATGCATCACATCATGGATTATCGTAATATAATCCTTGTATAAGCGTTTGGGATCTTCGTATCCCTTAAATACTTTAAGATTACTTAAATATCGGTCATTCGAATCAATCTGTTTCTCCATCACCCCTTTTTTAAATTGTTGATTCATATCCTCAAATGCCTGCACCACATAATTAAGGGCACCTACGCGCTGTCTCGGATTTGCACTATCCTTGAAGCTCCTGATGACTGATGGCAGTATTGTGATCGGTCTGTATACAGAATCGACCCTGCCATATAGTTGTTTTTCTGCGTAGTTAAAATCTACTATGTTGGGATAGATAGTGCTTAAGTCTCGCATAGTATCCCAGTATGAAAGTCTTTTATAAAAAATTGCTTTTAAGCTAACGAATGGGCCCGCGATATCATCAATATATTTTGCCATTTAATAATTATCCTTTACACGATGGATTGTGCTCTTCTCCATCGCCCACTGCTTGGTCCTCTAATTGTTTTGAATGAGCAGATGCCAATTGCGCAACCCACTTAGCGTAAAGAGTGCTTTCTGCTATCCCAGGCCCAAACTGATGACTCGATTTATAAACCATATAGTAGCCTCCGACCCCATATTCAGATAAATTCATCGGATCCCCGGCGGCAGTGGTGGCGCCTGGGTGAAAACCCTTGGGATCTACGTAAATATATGTTCCCGGGAACGCCTTTGGCATCGCGTATGAATTAATCTCCACATCATATATAACGCGCAGCTGCTTTAAGCCATCATATCCATCTTGTTCGAAGCGCACCTCAGCTAATCCAGCTGTTTGTGTTTTTGAAAGTTTAATGTCTTTTATCATGCCTTTGCGACTTCCTACTTGATAGTGTTTGACTCCGCGAGCATGATCCTCTCCCTTGTCGCCGTTCATTAACTCTTCTGGTTGAGAGCGGCCAGCGCTGTAAACCAACATATTTATCTCTCTGTCTAAGCCGCCATTTGTTCGCGGGCCCGATGGTCCTGATAAATTAAGCGATGAGCCGACTGCAGCAACATCTACCACGCGCGGTGCTTTCGAAGTGCTTTTGCCCTTGCACGCAATTGCTGTGAGTGGATCTTGGTTCAACCAGCCATCATTATTTCGATAAGCGGTGAGAACACTGGTATTCATAATCGTTTTTTGTTTTACTGGGTAAAGAAAACATGTATCATCATTGAGGAAGTTGCGCACTAGATTGTTAAAGAAGTCATTCAGAAATTGCCCCACAGGATAGACCACGCGGTCTTTGCTTGCCATTTTTTCGGTTAAAAACTCAACAAAATACTTTACTGATATCGGAAGATCGGCGAAATTTACTGTTTTCGATTGTATCGCCACCTGAGCAGACTTGCTAGCATGGTTCACTATTTCTACCGGCCCCAACACAACACGCATGCGTAGGAGATTCAGGTACTGGCGCGACAGTTCCTCATACTTGAGATTCGCATAACAATCGTCAATTTTGTAATGTAAGTCGGCATAATACGGCTTACCAACAAGCTTGTTTTTATTGGCTTGGTTGGCTTGGGAACGTAGATTTTTTATAGTCTTTCCCAAGGTGGTCTTAAGGTCGAGGAGCAGAAGGTCTATGAGATCACCCACATAAAAGAAGGGGATGTAAACCGCATTGGGATCTACCACGGTCAAAGCTGCCGCTATTTGGGCTTTTTTATCACTAGTGAGAGAGGAAAGGCCGGATTTAGATATATATTTGCTTTTTAAAGCTTTGGCGTTGGCAGCGCGTTTTGCGTCGGCACTCGTCTGACTTCTTACTGCCGGAACTTTTCCGGAGGCACCCTCGGCGAAGGGGCCCTTTGACATGAATGTTCGAATCTTGTCGTATCCATATTCAGCATACTTAACTAGGTTGTTTTCCATCAACCTTAATACAACCCATTGAATAGACTCTTGTTTCTGTCTGGCGATTTCTTCACCAAGCTTTTCTTTGTAATTTTCACTTTTCGTGTCACAATTCTCTTTGGCTGTTCTTAAAGCTAATTCTCGAATAGTGCTTGCCATAAAAATGTCATGATTTGCGAAAATATTAAAGCTATTTTGATCAAAATAATCATCCACATAAGCAAGATAATTAATTGTCATAACAACGCTTCCATCGTCGTTAAAAGCAAAATCATGCACAGTAGGAGTTAAGTTTAAAGTAACATAGGAGTCATCAATCGCCAAGCGCTTGGCTTTAGATGACAAATATGTATCTTTATTGGCGCGGGGAGATGCCCACCCTACGACCGCTTTCAATCTAAAATTAAGTTTCGCAAGGTTAGTATTCTCTATTTTTTTTATATTGCACTTCTTCTTATCTTTATCAGTGGTGCCCCCTGTCTTCAGGGCGAGATCGATATAACTATAAGTCGCGGTGCCATGGTGAGCGACACTTCTTATGTATCTGGTGCGGGGTTTCACTAATTCCTGAAAATTGGCTGCGTGTATCTTTAATTGTGCTTTAATACTTTTCTTAGCCGCGAAGGGATTACTCCCATCGTAAGTAAAGTTAAAACTTTTGATGCCGCATCCTACACCCCGAGTCTTGCGCGCAGTTAAAATATCGGAAGGTAGCGCAGTGGTAGTTTCAAATCGCAGCGGCACTTCATATTCGGGCTTATCGGGGGCGCCTCCTACAATTTTATAGAGCTGTATTCGAGGTTGTAGTGTCGAAAGATCTGCCGGCGTCATCTCATAATATGCGTCTTCGCTTGCATTTGCGACTAGCTTATTTAGAAAGCCAAACGATTGACCGCTGTCAAGCTTGATAAGCAGAGAGCCCGGCGCCTGATTCACCCCTTCACATGGCCACTGTCGTTTTCGAGCAGAGGAATCCTCTGCAAAGGAAAAGATATTGGCTAATAAATAACACTGTTCTTTAAATTTCATGCGCTTATTAAAGCCAGTGCTTCCAACTGTAAAGTCGCCTTTTTCCAGCGCTTTGATGATCTTCTCTGCCTCGGCGAGGGCTATTTTTTCCTTGTCATTAAGACCAGCAGCCGCCCCTTCTGTTTCGGTTGCTATTTTAAGGAGCAACATTGCTGCTACCATATCGGCGTTTAGCTTATAAAGTTTATATACCTCTTGTCGTAATTTCTTAAACTGCTTGATGAGACCCCAATAAGCTGGATAAAACTTTTCTTTCCACCACGGTTTTTTCCACATTTGTGATAAATAATAGCCAGGGTTCTGCACGAGCAGCTTGCTGTTGGGGGTGCCGAATACCATGGGGTTATCGGAACTGTATCTGACCTCGGTGGCCAATTTCTGCTGCGTGGCTGACGTGTAGGTTATATCGATCTGATAGTCGGCGAACTCGATGGCCCAGTTCGTTAGCAATCCCCCTAGTGTTGTTCCGTTCCACAGATTTCCTTTTATCAACAGTTCCGTAAAAGGGCTGTTTGAATGGCCATAGAATTCTTGGTGATCTATCGCACCGTCCTGTCGCGGATCTGCATAATATTTACTGGATCCAGGTCCAGGGCCCCAATTTTTCACGGCCGGATCGCTATTAAAGTTGGCGCCCCAGTTGTCTACCAGGGTCTTAACGGTTGTCAGTCTGCCCTCTGCCATGGTGTGGGTTGCTCCGCCGCCAGCAACGTGAGCAGCCCATGCTTCACGGAGGCGTATCTCCATATTATAATAGAAATTCTGGAACTGTACGCCGCCGCCGAAGTTCACGGCGGCAACCTCATATGTCATGCCGGGGCCGATGGTGGGGTGGGTGTGTTCCACATATTGCTGCCAGCTCGGAGGTGTCTGGCCTTTCGACCACACAGAGCTGCCAGCCATATCCTTTATAAACTCCCACGGCGCGAAACCTTGGGTGTATTCATAGGGCCCGTCGGTAGCTTTGCCTAGGCCAACGAGGCCCGAGGTGTGGAAGCCAAACACCTCTTTGTGCCACTCATAAAAAAACTTATGCTCAGCATCGGTATAGCCATATGGCTGCTCGATATAGCACTTGACCCCCGCCGTCGCGCGATCCTTCCGGTCGCAGCCGGCCTTATGAAGCCAATCTTTATCCCAACCACTCATCCATTTTCTATAGCGTGCCACTACATTTTCCAGAGTAGTTGTATAAGAGGTGCCATCGTCGTTCCATTGCCCCGGGGCAAGGGGATTGAGCCATCCGACGCTTGCTCTCCAGGCTGAAGGATAGCCCTTTCCGGAAAGATTCCCGGCGACATAGAACCACGAAATATCCGGTATCTTCACCACCTTGGCGGCATCGGCTGAGGTGGGGTCGACCATGGTCGGGGGCGCGGAAGCTCCCAAGACTGCGCCACCGGCCATTTTCATTGTGATTTTTTTGCTACCACCCCATCCTTGAACGTCGGAATTTGTTGTGGCCACATAATAGTTGCCATCGCATGTGGATGTCCAGCTGGAATCCTTATCCAAAACCGAATCTCCATTATAATAAGAATATGGAAGCTCAGGTTTTCTGTTGGCGACCACCGATGAGCCCTCTGCGAGTTCCGCAACGGAATGTCGCAAAATTAAACGATCTACTAGAGATCCATTACCAATCGACGCTATGTCAAAAACAGTCTGATCTGTTCCCATAATTGCTTTTATAGTTTGGGCATATTCTGGCGTTGAGGCGCCGCCATGCTTGCTGACGATTTTTTCTAAGCCTTTCTTGGAAGGAAAGACGCTTCCCTTTTTGGCAGTTCCCTGAACGACGGCGGAGATCTCTCCAGCGTAAATGGCTAAAGTTTCTACATGGGCTTCTATAGCCTTCCAGAGAGCCGCGGCGGTATCGCCTGCCTTGGCTGGATCATGTCTATCTGCTGATGTGGCATCGCTGAACCGGTTCTGGGCCAGCAGCTCGACGGATGCCGCCGAGACATCCCTCGCTATTGATTGCGCGTTGATCGCGATATCTTTAAATCCGCCCGTTTCTTCCTCTATAGCCGCGACAGCATTGTTGATCTGATCGTGCTCGGCTTTAAATAGGTTTAGACCGGTTCCACCTGACATTTTACCTTATACCCCTAAGATGTTTAAAGCATCTTCTAAATTTAAAGGAATTTCCATAACATATCCTGTTGAGATATCTGCTTCGGTGGGCTTTCCATTATACCATGCAATAATCCACCAATAACTAGGATCTCCATAATAATCATTCGCCAATTTATAGAGTCGATCTCCGTATGTCCAAATATGCGGAGTCGTAGGAATGCTAGCTCGCTGGGGCACCGTTGGGTTATGAAGCATGGGAGTCACATACTGCACAATATTTTTAACATCGCGCTTAATGCGCAAAGGCTTATAATATTCAGTGTCGTTATTCATAACTGGTGTTCTTGAGTATCTTGACATTGCTTAATCCTTATTCAATAAAATCCCAATAATCGTCGCCACCAAAATGACGACCGGCGGTTTCGGCATCATTCGAGAAGCCGGATCCGCCATGGTCATGTGCATACCATGCGGAAGCTGCGGCTCCTAAACTGTCGCTTGTTTTTTTATAACGCCAGTGGCTTTCATCATAATAATTTTGCATGCGCTTTGAGTCTCTTTTCAGCCGCAATGCGCCAACTTTAGATAGCTCGCCTTTGGCATTTAAATAGCGGGCTTCCGCGTTCTGTTTTGCCTGCTCGTTAATAGCGTCGACTCGATCTTCTTCTGCCGCTTGCTGATCCTCCACTATCTGATTGAAGCGTTGCGCATTCTGGGCGATAATTGCTTGAGGGCCTTTGGATTCCTCTAAGTTCTCTTCATCTCCCAAGTCAATGCCATAAGGGAACGCTTTAGAGCGGAAATGAAGACCCTTGAGACCTTTGACGGTGTTCCACCCCAGCGGAGATTCATGAATAACGGCAAAATCAAGATTAACTTCGATCAGCTTGGGAAGCACACCACCGGGAAACTCAATCACGCCGGCATCACCATCGAGATTATGGGCATATGACAAATTGGAAACAACGCCCAATAGAGCTTCGGATGCAGACGTATTTGCCCACGCCGCTGCGGGCGGGCCGCCCTTTGCCAAATCTCCAAACTGCACACCATACTGGCCAGCAGGCCTGCCCTGCGCGGCGGCGCCGCCCATGCCGTCAGCATACCTTGCCGAACTAGCGATCATGTTCATCATTTTGATTCGAATAAGTGGAGATTGGGCGATTGTGGCGGCATTGTTGGGATTATCATAATAGGGATAGAGAAATTGAGCGAGCTTGCTTATTCTTCCGAGATTTTCGAAAGCTTCGCTTTTTGTGGCAGCTGGCACTTTGAAAGCGAGTGTTATCTTTCGCACTGTATTTTGATATTGGAAAATCGGATCATTTCTGCCGTATACGGTTTCCTCTTTCCAGTTGCTGGAATAGGTTTCGTTAAAGGTGGTAATAAACGCTTTGAAGAATACTTGTGTGTTAGATGGCACATGGGTAAATTCAATAACTTTTCCTTGATTAGCATATGCGTCAGTAAAGTCGATATATGTCGGTGAAAAGTTTTGAATTCTGTTTTTAATGGGAGGCTTAGTATTTTCAACAACATTTCCTTTGTCATCGGTTACTTTTTGATTGGGATCTTGAGCTGGATTAACGTCTCCTATTTCGCCAGCGCTGGCGTCTGCCCCATATCTCGTAGAATTAAAGTTTTTTTTCATTGTAATGCACTCGCTTTGACTTCTTCGCCTATAATTTGAATAACCTTTTCTCCAAACTTGGTGCCATCAATGATGAATTCCATAGGCACCACTACTTTGGTGCCAGAATTTATGGCGCGCTGATTGGGCTGCCAGCCGGCAGTAGACTGTCCTGTGACGCCGTATCTGGGGGCACCAGCGGCTGTGGATCCACCACCTACATAGCCTAGACCGAGAGCCTTTGCAGAGAGTTGGACCTTCTCCATGGCATTGAGTGTGCGCTGAAGATCTTTCATCGTATTTACATGAGGTCCAAGGCCTGCAATGTTTTGCTTAATCTTGACTAGCGAGCCAGCCACACGCTCAAGCCCCGAGCCATCAACTCCCGCTAGAGATGTAAGAATTGCCGTATAAGGCTCCAGCATGGGGCCAACCTCTTTCACCGAGTCATCAATTGCGTCGAATACTCCATTTAACACCATCAGACCGAAAGCGCCAAAAGTTAGAGCCACCAGGGAGGCAGCTAGCAAAGTTATAGCTCCCGCCAAGCCTACGATCCCCATAGAAATAAACCCTAAGTTGGCTACTCTATCGGGGGTCATTTGCTCCATTAACAGTGCCATGCCAGCTGATGCCACCCCAATTCCAACCCCGATCAGCGCCACTGCTCCACCAATAGCATACAGGGCAGGAGCAGCAACGCCAACTGCCGGCGCAGTTGTAAGCAGAATTGCCACTAAGATTGCAAAACCGGCGCCAAGCATAGTCATGCCCCTTGCTACCCCTGCTAGCTCCTCTCCCTCTAAGCCATCAAACGCTTTTACAAATTCTGCTAAGCCATATGCCGCGGCGCCAACACCTATTCCAATAAGGGCGATCGCCCCTCCAACTGCTAGCAAAGATGTTGCTGTGCCTTTCACCGCCGGTGCGAGTACTCTTTGCATCTTTAGGCTGGTGCCTTCTGCAAGGGTTTTTGCCTTGAGTGCCGCGGCATATGCCCACATAAACGGAGTGAGAATAAACATCAGGATCTTAAATGCTCCGTATAAGCCGAGGGCCCATAGCAGTATTTCGCCGCCGGCTTTAAGTTCGTCTTTAATATTCACGAGATCTTCCACAAATTTAGGCAAGTCTACATGAATGAAGTTATAGAGGGCGCCGTCTTCATTTTCATATGCCTCCATCATTTCTCGCATTTTGTCTACAACTGGAGTTAATACCGGAACAAGATCCATTAGTGCTGCTTTGAAACGCTCTTGAAGATCCATATTTTTTCGGGCTTCATCTGCCATCTGCGCATACTCGGCAGATGTTTTTTTGGTAGCTCCTCCTAAATCTGACATATCCCCGCTCATCATTTTTGCTAAATCGCTTACATCCGATAGACCTAGTGCTTTCGTATAATAGTCGGCTTGATAATACGACATTTCATCGAAGGTCATGCCGGTATCCATAATGGCATCGCGAATCATTTCAAATCGTGCTGTAGGATCTGTCTCCATTAAAAGATCCATCGCATTTACCGCGTTGGTTCCAAGAGCAGCATTAAGTTTACCCGCTTGTTCAGCTGCACCTTCGAATGTATCAAATTTATCAGTTATTTGAAGAAGCTTGTTCATCTCCATGCCGGTAGCCTTAGCTGTGCGGGCTAAATCTTTGAAAGCTTTTTCACCTGCTTGGCCAAGCTTGGCTAATTTAGGCACCATTTGATTAAATTGCGACATAAGATTGCTAGCAGGAACCCCCAGGTCTCTCGCAAATGCCGTCATCTCTCGGGCGCTATGAGCTGCCTCTTTTCCTGTTTCACCGAAGATCTTCATAGCATTCTGCATCGCTTGAGCTGAATCTTTTTGTGCCACGCCAAACTTAGTTAGAATAGCCATAGTGCCCAGCATCTCTTGCCGATATGGAGCCAGACCTTTTTTTGTATAGTCAGTTATAGTTCCATATGCAGCGTTGAATGAAGCTTCAAAGTCTTTCATGTCGGGCACAAATTTTCGATTAGCTTCCCACGCATTGGTGACTTCGCGAGCATATGCTTGTGTGGCTCCTGTTGTCTTTTTAATGCTGCTCTCCATCTTATCAATTTCAAAAATCAGTTTAATAATAGCATCAATAAATGCAATTAAGAGACCCAATAATCCGCCCCCAAGCATACTGAAAAAGCCTTTCGCGCTGCTAAACGCAGTTTTCATTGCTTTCCCAAGTTTAATAAAGTTATTTACGTTAAATATGGGATGTTGCCCCATCTTCAGCATTGCACCAATTTTTTTGCTCTGATCGAAAAGAAGTTCATTCTGCTTTTTTTGGGCTCTGTTTTTCTTTTGCAGGTTATCTAAGCCTTTTTTCTCAACTTCATATTCTTCTTTAGAGAGTTCCATCTCATCATAACGAAGTTGTAAGGTTTTTTGTTCAATCTTCTGCTTCAGCTGAAGAATCTTCCAACCCTCTTTTTTAGATTTCAAAATTTTATTTTCGGCGTCTAGTTTTTCTTGTAAGCGCTGCAACTCTTTTTGAGTTTCTACAGGATCCTCCCTCTCGCCGACAGGGCGCTCTCTAACTTCTGGCGTGTCAGTGTCGGGAGCGCGGCCTTCAACAAGGCGCCCAATATTATCATTCAGCTTATTTATCGCTGCTTCTAAATCCGACATATCTGCCATAGAAAGTTACCTCGCGTCTTAAATAATTAGTTTTATAATAAAAAAGTCAGGAACCTTATCCTGACTTCTTGTTCTGTAGGCGCTGAGCCAAGTGGGGAGGCATTTGGGGCTGGTTTGCGGCTGAAAGTGTTTGAGAGCCGGCGCTTCCTTTTTGGCTTCCTTCGATAGCATCTTTTTCGCTTTCGAGTTGTCGGAGTAGGCGTGTCACGAACCATGTACGTAGCCCAATCGGCAAATTATAAGCTTCCGAGAATGACCAGCCGCCGGCATACTTTAAAAAGAAAAACGCCTCATAGACGTTTTCCATATATTCATCGGTCAGGCCAAAAAAAGTCCGCACTGAGCGGCACCTCCAGTAGCTCTTCATGATCGCATTCAATGCATTCAAAATGCTGAGTTAGATCTACATTGGGCGTAGCAAGGCGGTAGGCACGGCGCAAGTGGCGCGCGTCGACAGAAGGAATATTTTCCACTACATAGTTGATTGCCTCAGTCGAAGTGTGATCGTTAACTTGCACTAAAATACTGCGCAAATGGTTGGTAACCAGCTGATCATCTTTTCGAGTCTTTTTATCAACAAACAACTTAGTAAACTGTTTTTCGTCGTAGCCTGTGAGGATCTTGAAATGCGCGGTGATTTGTGTTCGGGGGAGCACAGTCATGAATGTGCCATTTCCGTTATTAGTAAACTCTACGTCGCTCGTATCATCACCGTGGTAAATATGAGCTTCGTTAAGATCAAAATCATATTTTTGAGCTTCTCCACAAGATGGGCACGTTATCTGAGTATTGTATATATTGCCATATGCGGAAACTCTAGATGCAATTAAAATAGCATTACGATCACCAGTAAGAAGCGCTTCGGCATCAATACTTTTATCTACAATAAGGCTCTGAATAAGCCTATCTAGCGCGACACCTTTCTTTAAAAGAGTGCGCGAAGTGAGCAAGTCTTCTTCTTTAGCTGTCATCTGCTTAATTTCAATGCTATCCTGACCATGAAGGGGATGACCTTCTGAATAAAATTGACCCTGCGAAGGAAGATCTACAAATTCTGTGGGTACCACAAAAGAAAACCCTCCCCCAGTATTATCTTGCGCTTGGGTCAAGTTGGGGGGAGGAGTGCTGTCAGGCATTTTCGCGCCTGTACGATTCTTATTTCTCGACAATATACACCTCTCGTTTTATTGCTTGTCTTATTTAGGAGCCAGGATCGAAGAACGACTGCCCGCCAGCGCCGGCAACAGCCACCGAAGGCCCGGCAGTTTCAACACGAGCCCAATCATACTTCAATCCTACACTCATCTCAGTCAAATCATCCTCACCATAGCCTAGATCACCATACTTCACTTCAGTAAGGAAAGCATTCCATAGCGTCCATGTTTCCAGGGGCGCCCCAGAGGAATCGATTTGTGTAATAATCACAGTTCCCAGTGCTCCTGCTGATTTCGCTTTTGACATGGTGGTCAAAGAAGTTGCATCTGTAGGGGGAGCATAGCCTGATTGTACCACAATATCCGAAAGAGTTGCAGTCAGATCTGGATCAACGGGGTCGACAAGAGTGACTGTTACATCCTGCCACGTGACCGATCCAGGATAATAAAATGTGTGGTTTAAATATTTGTGCTCCGAAGATGCAATCTGAAAAGAAGGCTTATTTACAGTTTTAGCATACCAAAGAGAGGCGCCTCCTTGAGAAGCCTGAATTCCTTGAAATTCGACTGTAAACCTGAATTTTCTTTTGGGATCTTGTAGGGCGGTATTTTCGCCGAAGTTGGTTGACCAGAAGGGCATTATGTGAGTCTCCTATATATTCTCAAAATTAAATAGTAAGGCGGGGGAAAATCCCCCATCTTTTAGTCATCGAAAGATGCTCCCGTAGAGGTAATCACAAAGTCAACTGCAATATACTCAATAGCGCGAGCAGGCTTGACCATGATCTTCGCATACAGGATGTTCTGATCAATTAAGTCGGGGGTAGTGGTGCTATCATCAAGAATTAGCTGGTAATCAGTGATACCAAACTCTGTCTTAACATTAGCCAGGAAAGGCTCTACTAATGCCTTAAAGCGATTCCAAGTAGCTTGAACGTTCTGCTCGAAAAGCACTTGTGTAGAGAGGATAGAAATCTGCTTCTTCAAGTAAATAACAAGCCTTCTTACGTTGATGCGATCGAGAGCGCTCTGACGCTCTTGGAGAGTTTTCTGCCCGAATACCACTAAGCCAGTGGAAGGGAACGAAGCGATAGGATTGATGCGTGCCTCATAGAGAGTGTCGCGATCCTTAGAAGTAAGACGCTCGGTGATACCTGTGACAGGAATACCTGCAGCGCCATCCGTTAAGCCGCCGCGATTAAAGCCTGCGGGGGCAAACCAGATGTGAGATGACTTCTCCGAAGAAGCCAAGACGCCCATCATAGCAACGCTAGGCGGAATCCACAGAAGTCGACCGGAGCCTTCATCTCGGGTCTGCACCCAAGGATAGAATGTGGCGCCATAACTAGAGTCGAGATAACGATCTCTCAAGTTATTGG
>Ga0209756_1003469_pt1 | contig 12786 bp, 11 predicted proteins | sample ETNvirenome_6_85_FD_184071 | JGI IMG/M metagenome (GOLD analysis project Ga0209756, IMG submission 184071) | Marine viral communities from the Pacific Ocean - ETNP_6_85 (SPAdes) (version 3) | ecosystem: Environmental > Aquatic > Marine > Oceanic | place: Pacific Ocean | collected 2013-06-19
AACATTCCTAAGTTTTTCATACCAGCATAACCTAAGCCTGCACCGATACCCATACCTAGTAAGTTTTGCATTGGACTTGCTGTCGGTTGGTCTGTCATTCTAGTTCCACCAGGGTAACCACCCATCAATCCTGTTAACTGTTCACCGAAGAAACCATATCTTTGGTATGGTTCATACAATGCCATCTTCTGTTGAGCTGCTCCAGTATCTTGAAGAGCTTGTCTATACGCTTGTTCGCCTTGACCTAGTTGAGAAATATTTTGTACATTCTGTGATGCTAACATTGGTTGCATTTGAGCTAATCCTGTTAGGTTTCCATAGTCTTGTTGTCTTGCCATCTGTGCTTGCCCATATGACTGTCCCATTTGTTGAGCAACCATCTGTCCAACCATTCTATTATATTCAGTATCTGCTACCGATTGTTGAACTCCTTGTCTTGCTCCACCAAACGCGCCAGCTCCTACAGCTTGAGCATTTCTTTGAATATCTTGTTGTGCTTTAACATCCGCCATCTGATCTTTCATTGCTTGAATAACATTAGTCGTGTAAGGACTCATGTAAGAAGCAACTGATCCTGCTCCTGTACCTGCTCCTGGTCCTAACAATCCTGTTGCTGCTGATAAATATGGTTGATAGCCAGCGATTCCTGTACCTTGACCTACCCCTGTAACTGCTCCAGTTGTAGGGTCAAAAGTTAATTGACCTAAACCTGCTTGACTGGCTGCAGCTTGTTGAGCTGCTTGTCCTACTGCACCAACTCCTGCTACAGTTGGTTGAAATTTTGTTGTATCGATTGGCTTCGCAGCTAATCTTGTAATACCTTCACCGAAGGTTTTACCCATCGTTTCAATAAACGGTGCTGGTAAATTAGTTTGTGTTATTGTTTCTGTTGCCATTAGCTTAATGCTCTCCCTATAGGTTCATACTTGTGCATCATATCGTACATTCTTTTTGCACCTAGATCTCTGTCTCCACCACCGATACCTTTAACAGCATCAGAAGTAACCACGAATTCTCCTTGAGCTAATAGCGCTCTAACATCATCGTGTTTTTCTGCTTTACCATGTGGTTGATACCCACCTGTGTTTCTAAAATCTAATTGGGGTCCATCTTTAGATGGAATAACTGGTTGCTCTGATCCCATAGCGTATCTAGTTCTCATTAAACCACCACCTGCTTTTGGAATTACTACTTCCTGTTCTTCATCTGAATACATTTCTGCTAACATACCAGGATGATTTTCTCTTAAATATTCTACTCCTGCTTCACCTGAGACATCAATATATTCTTGGTCAGGATTAGGATAACCATAACCGTCAGCTGCCAGAATTCTTCCGCTTTGATCCTCTCCTTTTTGACTTAATTTCATCTCTAGCTGAATATCAATTGTCTCTTTTTGCTCTGGAGTTAAATCCTCATAATCCTTACCAAACATGTCGTTAGAAAAATTCTGTCTAGTAGATTCCCATATCCATTCCTTCAAATCAAACTCGGCCATTCTTTTATCAGGTAATACTGGTCCTGTTGGTTTAGGTGCAACTGGATTAATAGGTTTAGTTGGATCTTCTGGTAATTCGTTTCCATTTCCTCCACTATACAAACCAACTCTTCCACCTTGACTAAATACATCACTACCTGCTGGAACTATAACGACAGATTCGTCTTCTACTGGAACTGTGAATACTGGAAATTCAGGTTTACGTGAAGGATTCATTGGACCTCCTATTTGTTCTTCGTTTGCCGAAAAATCGAAATCACTAAAATCTGGTTCAGGCAAAGATTTATATTGGTGCTCAAAAAACTGATCACGACTACCATCATCCCACGTTCTTTCTGGTCCAGCCGAAGGTGACCACTCGTATTCATCTTTTAATTGTTGTAACCTATCGGCGGTATAGTTTTCATTCAACATCTTTTTAACCACTAAGTCTTCAGGGTGTCTATATCCTTTTGCTTCTCTATCAAAAACTCTATCGGATCTTATGCCTCCTTCTTTTGCAGCTTCTACCTCAGCTTCAAAGTTTCTTAATCTTTTGGCAGCCATCTCTTTTTTTCCTTCAGGCGTTTTAGAATATTCTATAAATTCCAAATCTTTTACAGCGCGATTGTAGTCTTCGTCTGATTCAAACATTTCTCGTGAAGGTCTTTCACCAGCATTAATTATATCTAATACTTTCAATCTAATTTCAAAATCACTAAGCTTTTTAGGTTTTCTTGTAAGCCATTTACTTCCATTTGATAATCCAATTCTTCCACCATGAGCTGCTTCAACTACTTCTTCTTCTACTTCAGATTCTTCTACAACTTCTGGTCTTCCTACTGCTTGATCTTTACTTTGAATAGAGATTGCCATCTCTACTAATTCCTCTTTAGTTCTACCTCTTAATTGTTCCATAGGTATTCCCATAGAAGCTAACATTCTAATTAGCTTTAATAATTCTCCGTCGTCTTCTTTTTTAGCCATCTTTGCTGCAGCTTGTGTGCCACTGATCCCTTGGCCTTGGCCCGGGGTTCCTGGTCTTTGGCCCATCATCATAGGATTTCCTCTTCCCATCATCATAGGATTTCCTCTTCCCATCATAGGATTACCACGCATCTGTGCTTGTGCCATTAAATTCTGTTGGTTAAAAGGGTTCATGCCCGGCGAGCCCATGGCTCCCAGACCTTGAGTCATCATTGGATTCATAGTGTTATTCATACCACCCATTCCGCCTGCATACAAGCCAATTCTTCCACCCTTACTAAGAACTGCTTTGTATTGTGTAGCGTCTCCAAACAATGGAGCAGTATTATTAGGATCCCAATCTGCCCATTCTGAAAATCCATAGTAGTCTGCTGTTGTATCAGTAGGGGCGCCACCTCCACCTCCACCTCCACCACCTCGCATTGCTGCTAGGTAAGCTTCATAACTAGGGTAACCTAATCGTTGCCATTCTTCTGGTGGTCCATCGCCTCCTTCAGGTTGAGGAGGTCCTTTTAAATAATCTGTATAACCTTCCCCTAAAATTTCTTTAGCTTGGGGCTCGTATAACTCATCTCCATAAGATGCAAACGTAGTTTTTTGATGGGGACTTCCAAACTCATCTATTGTTACATTATTTGGATTATAATCTACATAACCTAGCTTGGCTAAATCTGACATTGTTTCAACGTATGTTTCTGGATCATTTGTTTTAGCCCAGTTAAGATAATTTTCTCTTTGCATTTGATTATTCCAGTCTGCAAATTTTGAATTACTAATTTTATCTCCTACCCAACTTAATGCTGTTATAAGGGGACTATAAACAGGAGTATGAACTTTATTGTCTCTTGTTATTCTTGGTTTTTTAGGAGGTACAACGCTTATTGGTACATGCTCTCCATGAGGAATATGAACAGGGGTTTTTTTAACAGGACCCTCTGGATGATGATCTCCTTTTGTTGGTCCGGGATAAGTTTTTGGAGAAGAGTATCCGGGTTTGTTTCCAGCTATAGATGTCTCTTCGTGTGGATTGACCCCACCGTATTTTAATCCAACTCTTCCACCTTGAGCTAGACTTACGATTCCACCATTATTAAACATAGCTTGACGAGCTTTTGCATAAGCTGTTGCTTCGTCATCTCCTTGTTCCATGTACCAAGAAGCCCATTCATCTACAAAATTTTTTCTTGCCTTTAGATAACCTTCATGACCGGAAGTATCTATTTTAGTTTCAGTTTCATCTATAACTTCATCACCAATAGCATCAGCTCCCATAGTAAGTCCACCTACTGTAGCGGCTTGTTTCCACATAGGCCATTTTTTAAAAGCTCCATAAGCTTTTCCCCAATTACCCATACCAGCTGACTGACCAAACATTGTAGGTCCAAAATGTCCAATGCCCAACATTAAAGCAGCTTTACCTATTGGACTTTTTAATACTTTTCTAAATGGTTTAGTAATTTTGGATAACAATCCCATAATAATTCCTTATAATTTAATGATAGCAGGTTGAAGGGTAGTCCTGAAAACCCTAATCTATATGATATTACTTAATTTTTCTGCCTTCGTCAATGAATCTTCCACGATAAGCAAAGTCTCCATGATGGGTAATATAGGCGTCAACATTGGCATAAATCTTACCACCAATAGCTGTCCATCTGTCACAGAAAGCGTAATCTTCGCCTACAAAATCTCCTGTTTTTTCATCAAAAGAAGTGTCAAAGAAATTCCACATTTCTTCTGTTCCTCCCATGATTCCATTAACCAAATGTTTTTGTTTAATAAGTAAATTAGGGTAAGCTTTAATCATCTTTTCAAATACTTCTCTTTTAATAAGCATACAGCCAGCTGGTCCTTTTTTAATCTCCACTAAACCATCTACACTTTCAATGTTATTTTTGTCAGGGAATTCCATGCAATAATAGTAAGGACATTCTTCAATAGGTCTACCGCTTTTGGCTGCCATATCTCGAGCCTTATCCCAGTTCACAGCTTTCATAGGGTAAGGAGTAAGTACAATATCTTTGTCGGCTTTCATCATCATTAAAATAGAAGTAGCATCAAATTCAATATCTGAATCAATAAATAACATATGAGAACATCTAGATTGTAAGAAAGATTGAACACACATATTTCTCCCAGTAATAATAATGGAAGATCGAACCATATGAAATTGAGGTATAATATTAACTCCTTCAGATAAACAAAGACTTTGAAGTTCTAATAAAGATTTAACACAGCTTAATTTTATCTCTCCCATGTTAGGGGTAGCAACAAACAAATGTTTATCTAAGTATCTTGGAATATGAGTATCAACTAATTGGGTTCCATCTACTTGATTCTGCTCATACAACCTGGTTTCAGGTTGAAATTTATCATCGGTTAAAAAACTATCACTGGCTTTAATCTTCATGAGGAATTCCTTTTTTCATTAAAGCATTATTTAAAAAAGCAATCCATTCTTTAATCCTTTGATCCCAATCATAAAAGTGTAGGAAGTGTTGTCGTTGATTAGTTAATCTATTTTGTATATCTTTTTGAGGTAAAATTCTTTTTAAGTATTTAATATGTTGAGAATAATCTACAGCTAGTTGGTTAGGTACATTATTATAATTTACATAGAATCCATAGTCGCTACATGTTTCATATAGTGCTCCAAAATTTGTAACTAATGCAGCACATCCTGCAGCCATTGCTTCTATAGCTGAGTTACATGACGTCTCTTCCCAAATAGAAGGGTAAGCAAAGATGTGACTCTCTTGTAAAGCCTGTAATACTTCTTCATGAGGAGCGTAACCTTTAAAGTTAACGTTCTTCATAGATTTAGCGTGCTCATATATAGGTTCATAATACTTATCATTAACTTCTTTAAACTCATCTCCATATATTTGAGTAGAGCTATACACATCTAATGTAATATCTTCATCTTCAAGGAAATGCATAGAGGCTAACAATACATTTAAACCTCTCCAAGGAGTAATGTGATGAATTAATTTTAAGGTTTCACCTTGTTGGTAGAATTTTTTAGGTTGCCACTTGAATTTTGGTAAGGCGTTTTTAATAACAAAACAACGAGAAGTAGGAATATCAAAATGCATCCTATACTTTTCATAACTCCAATGAGAATTAAAAACATAGAAATCATATTTAGGGTGGTTCTTCTTATTGAGAAACCACGGTCTAACGTTGGGTTGATCATAAGAATTTTTTAACCATAAAATATTTAATCGACTAGGATCAATAGGATGTTTTTCGGGAACGGAAGTAGTAATAGAAATCTTCTCCCAATAATGTTTAGGAAGTCTCTTTCTAAGTTCTTCCAACTGTATTTCTGTTCCACCTTTAGCTTTCATTTGGGTTCTTTACTGTACCGCCAACTAAATCAATGTGCGGTGCAATAATAGTTACATCTCTCCTTATATGCTCTCTCTTTGTATCAGTAGCTGGATTATCTACATCATCATCAGCTTCTTTGTCTGAATTATATTCTTTATTTGTTTGAGTATTCCATAATTTAACAATAGTTTTTCCTCTATACTTAGGAACTTTTTCACCATTGATCATAGCGTACCCTAAAAATTCACCTTTTTCTTCAAAGCTCATTATGTTCTATCCTGTTCTAACACACTAACAAAAACGTTAGCAGATGTTACGGTTGTTGAAAATTTTAAAGAATCTGATTCTTCAAGGACTAATATACTACTTTCGTCAGCACTTAGAAACTCTTTTTTTGTAGCAGATGCTACGGATGTTTCACCTTTATATACAAAATCAGCACTAGCACTGTTATCACGCACACTTAAAACCCAATTAGTGGAAGCACTAGGATGAGTATTATAAACTGACACGGATTTTACTAAAGCTACGTTAGCAGTTGGACAAGTATATACAGTAGAGACACTTGTAGTTGCTACTCCAGTAATATTAATTTTATATTTATTAGCCATTTCTTCTTTTCTTTTTTATACCTTAATTTGTAAACAAAGTAAAGGCTTCCATCTCATCCTTTAATTGTTGTTGATACGTAGTGTTTAATTTTTGTACAATATTTTGCACGTTATTTGAAAGTCCTTGAACATTAATTTGTTCAAACTTAGGTCCCAAAATATCTGTTATAACTTCAACTATCTTTGCCATTATCTTCTGCCTCCTGCATTAATGTCTAATCTAAATGTACCCATTCTCCAACTCTCCCCTGTTCCTACGTTTCCTACTTTTAATGCAATTTGTCTTGCACGTTTTCTAGTCCAAATTTGAGTGGTACTGGTAGTGGCTGCGTAAGAAGTAGAAACTGCAGCGGCATTAGGAAATGTTTTAGAATTTAAATAAACTTTAGCGTCTCCAGTTTGTTGACCAAAGTCAGGAATAATTCTACTAACTCTCATTATATATTCTCCTTGACCTTGAATACCTTCTTGTCTGCTGATGTCATAGTCTCCGGATTCTACATAGCCTTGAATAGCTGTAGTAGTTCCATTGGCTTTAACTTGATCTGTTCCTATATTATGTTGCCAAAAATAACTGGCTCCATTAGTAACTCCTCCTACACTTGGGTAAGTAGGTGCTTCTCCTGTTTCATATTCTGTTGCATAAGGATTAGAATAAATTCCTTGTTGGACCCATGTAGTTCTATCTAAAGAAGATGTGTACCAAATAGGTCTATCAGGAGTAGATTCTAAATAGTTATAAGTGACTGATCTATCTACATAACTAGATCCACTACTACAATAAAACCAAGTTACCTCTCCAAATATATTATCTACAGCTGCATGAATTTGTTGGTTGGCACTAGCATTAATATCTTCAAAGACATAATCTTCTACTAAACATAACATACTTTCGACACGACCTCCTGCGAATCTAAAGAAACCATTAGGTCCCATCCAATATGCTATACCATCAATCTCAACGGCAGCATGTTGACTAGAAATTCCACAGTTAGTACCTACCTGGTCAAATCCAAAAGTAAATGGAGGACCAATAAATCTCATAGTATACATAGCTGTATCTGACCAGATATATAAAGCTGTTCTTCCAGTAGTACATGCCATTAATTTAGAACCATCAGGTAATGTTTGACTACCTGCTGTATTAGTTGCTGTTGGAGTGTAAGTATTAATATCTTCTTGATCAGAAAATCTTACAAACATTTCATTTACTGAAGTTGCAGTTCCAATTGTTTCTTCTGTTCCAATAAATACTAAGTGCCTATCCGGAGTAGATACCATCATATCTCTAGAAGCTGTAGGCGCTCCTGATACAACTGTAGCTCTCACAGACAGATTAGCGAATGAAGGATTCCATTCAAATACTTTTTTATTATGAACTAATGCTAAAAGTTTTTCTCCATAGTTAGTTAATCTCCATTGACCTGGTTCAATAACTACGTGAGAAGAAGAACTTGCGCTACCCCAACCTACATAACTTGTGGCATCATAAACTGTAGATCCTGCCCCATGCGCCGATCGTGTACTTCCACTGGCTGCTCTAGTAATTCCTGTAATAGTATTACTCCCTGTATTATTACCGGTATAACTAATAAGTTCACTTCCTATTTGAATAGTCCCTGAAGTAGGAAAAGCAGATGTCGAAGTTAAAGTAATTTGAGTTGAAGGAGAACCTCCTGTTCCATAAGCATCGTCTGCTAAAGTTCCAACCAATGTTGTAAGAGTTGGAGGAACAACTCTACCACCAAATGTGTTAGTACCCCAGCCATAACCATAACCTTGTGTAATTGGACCAATAACATAATAAAAATTTACATCTACACTTCCACCACTAGCGGCTGAACCTGAGCTAGCTGATGTAATAGTAAAAGTAGTAGGAGAAGGAGTGGTAATAATTTCAAATAATTTATTATTAAAATCTGCATCTGTAAGACCTGTACCACCAGGTAAAGTTACTCCATCTAATAATACAATATCCCCTACCTCTGCTCCGTGGGCCGTGGACGTTGTAATTGTGACCGAGGTTGTACCATTAAAGGTCCATGTAGCACTACTCTGTTTACGTGTAGCATCTAAAGGGGTAATGTCATAGAAAGCACCTTCAAAATAGATATAAAGCATTTTGTTAGTACCAATAGCTGCGTACCTATTACCATCATTATCTACCCAAACGTGTTGATCTCTACCAGCGCCTACTAAAAGATCACTTCCTAACTGAGACCATCCACCTATTTTTTCAGGATAACCATATCTAAACCGAGCATAGTCGGCGTTGACCCATTTTCCTTCGGCTCCAGTATCTGATGATTGTTTATCTAAGCCTGGCTGTAATGTAATTTTATGAAGCATATAACTCTCCAAGAGTAAAATATACTACATTTAACCTATAATCAATTAGATTTAAAGCCTTTATACCAAGCCGGAAGACCTAAAAACGGACGTTTATCAAACTCATTTTCTTTAGCTAGCTTAGAACCTTTTTTATTGTAATGTAAAAATACTTGACCACAATTTTTACCAGTAAATTCTTCTCTCCAATGTTCAAGATCACATCCTGAATAGATAAGCATATCACCTGGTTTTAAATCTACTTTAATACCTGCTTGACCTGTTCTTCCAGAAGGTTCTAAATAAATAGGCCAATCATCTCCTCCTAAATTTAAGGTAGTAGAAATTTCACACGAATATCTATCTTTATGTCTAGCTAACACATCACCTTTTTTATATATTCTTGCATAGGAATATGTAGGACTTAATTTAAGCGCGGTATGTTTTTCCATAACGGGTTGAACTTTTTGTAATAAGGTTTCCATTACTGTATCTGCATATATAGAGTAAGTGTTAGGGACTTGGTCATCATTCCATACACCCCAGTACTCAGTAAAAGGGGATATATATTTTTGATCAAATAAAAATCTAGCCACCTTTCTTTTATTTAAGAAATAAGCAAACGCAAAATCTGCTACCTCTCTACTAATGGCTCCTTTTAATACTGTATATTTATTTTTTTTGAATGACATTTAATACTCCTTTCGGTATAGCTTGACAGTTCCAATGTATGAATCTGAAGGGTTCATATCCCATATCTACCACATATTGATGAGGCATGTAAGAGGGAAAGAAGATCATTCTTCCTGGTTTAACTTGATAATTAATTTGTGATGATGCATAAGTTACTTTTGATTTATCTTTTTCTGGTAAAAGATTCATAACATTTCCTGGTCTTGGATCTTCAAATAAAGGTCTAGATGTTTTTTCACTGCATTTTAAAAAATAAAAACCAGAGATATGACCATTCCAATGAGTGTGTAAAGTATGATGTCCACCTCCTTTTTTAGCAAATTCTTGTACCCATAACTCTGTAGTAAAGACTTGATAGGCTGTAAGATCAAAACCCATTTCTACCAATAGATTATGAGCCGTTGCACCTATGTAATTTTGTAATTTTAAAAAACTAGGGTCTCCAATTAAACTAGTTGAATGAAACACATGACCCATATCTCCTTTATCTCCAAATTTTTTATTTCTTTTATCAATATCTTTTTTTAAATTATCTTTAGAAATTTTAATATAAGGATCAGATGCTTTATTTAAATCATCTACAAATGCAGGTTCATCAGCAAACCATATAGGACATCTAAATAAATCTTCTCGAGTTAATTGTTGTGGAAAAGTTATTTTATTTTTTTCTTTTCTTCTTTTTTGTTTTAATTTTTTATTCTTCATTTATAAGGCCATCCTAAATTCCAGATTACTAAACTATGTCTTGATCCTTTTTTAACTGGACATACTCTATGCCACACAAATCCTGGAAATACTACTAAGGATCCTTTAGGAAGTATCTCTTTACATTTTCTAATGTTAGGTTTTTTATCTGGATCTAAATTTCTAAAATCAAATTCTAATTCTCCACCCTTATATTCTTTTGGATCTGATAGTGTTACGGTAACAGATAGTTTTCTTATTTTACCCTGTGATGGATCACCAGCTTGTCTTTGGTAGGGTTGGTCCCAACCATCACAATGCCAATCATAGTATTGTCCTTTATTATACTTAGTAAATTGACATGCTTCTGAAAAATCCCATTGAAAATTCCACCCTGCAGCTTGATTAGCTTGATGAACATAAGGTTGAATTTCTTTATAAATCCATCTATCACTCATCCATACTATGTTCGAGTCTCTTTTCTTTTTTAAATCTTTAATTTGAGATTGATTTAATTTTTTAGCATTACCATATCCGCCCGTAACTGCCATTTGATCTTGTAATTGTTTTCCATAACGAACAATATCATCACAAATCCTATGAGGGATCACTGATTGAAAATACCAATAATAATTTGTAAGGTTCATATGTCTTTATACATATGTTTTATCTTAAATTAAATAGAAAGTAAAGATGTATTAAAAAGTTACTGTGTTTGTACCTGAGACAGTAAAGGTTGCAAGTTTAGCTCCATCTGGCGCACATGTTACTGTATTAGTACCGGGCGAAACTGTCACACTTGCTCCTGACGGGAATCTTAATATTACAATACCTGATCCACCAGCACCACCAGCTACACCCGTACCATTATTAGGTCCACCACCGCCACCACCAGTATTAACTGTTCCTGCAGCACCCGCTCTAGCTGGTTCAGGTCCTGTTGCAGGTCCACCTGTATTTCCACCACCACCTAATCCTCCACCATTAGAAGAAGCAGGAGCTGCGGGAGTGTTTCCACCTCCAGCTCCACCACCTCCGAAATAATAATAAGAACCACAATTTTGACCTTTAACACCCATAGCATTTGGAAATCCACCTCCGGCTCCTCCAGGAGAAGTAGTTCCTGTAACAGCATTAGTTCCAGCAGCCATAAAACCTCCACCACCTCCACCGCCACCATCTGGTCCACTTCCTGGTCTATTACCACCAGCACTACCTTGGGCTGGATTAGTAGTAGGTGTAGCAGCTCCACCTGGTTTATTTAATGCACCTCCGGATCCTCCACCACCTGATCCTCCAGAGTTTCCTGGGTTAGCACCTCCATGACCACCATCTCCACCACCTGTTGATGTAATATCTTCAAAAGTTGAATCACTTCCTCTTGATGTTCCTGGATTAGGTGCAGGATGTGATTTAGCAGCTGAACCAGCGCCAACCACTACATTGTAAGTTCCTGAATACACCGTCATTGAAGAAACACCAGCTGTTCTTGGGGCTGCAGGGCCAGCTCCTATTGTATAAGTTCCTGAAGAAGATCGTACACCTCCACCTCCACCACCACCAGCTGAGTTACCGGTAGGGGTTCCTCCGGCTCCACCTCCAGCTACTACTAAATAATCTACAGTAAATGATTTTTCAGGCCATGTTCCTGCTGTTTTCGCTTCAAACTGTGATTGCATTGACCACATACCACTTGCTTTATTTAATTCTTTTACGATTACTATTCCTGAACCACCTGCTCCACCTGAAGTAGACACTTGGCCACCGCCACCACCTCCACCACCTGTGTTAACAGTTCCAGCTGCACCATTACTGCCTGGTCCTCTTCCGCCAGCTCCACCACCACCAGTTCCTCCTGCTCTTGGTCCACTATCTGGAGGAGTTCCGGGGCCATCACCACCTCCACCTCCACCACCATAAACTCCTGAGTTTGGTATTCCTGGAAAATCTGGACTAAAATCTGTTCCTGCTCCACCTATTGTGTTTGTTGATGCTGCACTAGATCCACCACCACCTGATCCTAAATAATTTGGTCCGCATATTGGAGTTTGTGCTGCTCCTGGATATCCTTCTACAGGATCATATCCTCCAGCATTTCCTGTTCCTGCTGGAAAAGAAACTGCAATTCTTCTTCCACCACCTGATCCTCCAGGTTGTCCTGCTCCCGCATCACTTGGTCCTCCTGGATTAGTTCCATCTCCTCCACCTCCACCACCACCAGTTGATGTGTAGGTTGTGCAACCAATAACTATACTTGAATTTTCACCTTGTCTACCGGGTGCGGTTGGTGCTCCTGGAGTTCCCGCTGCACCGCCACCTCCAATAGTGACTGCACCTAAAGCTGTAGCTCCACAAACAGAAATTGAATTAATTCTTCTTGTTCCACCAGCTCCACCGCCACCACCACCGTCATTTCCACCTCCACCAGCTCCAGCAACTATAATTGTATCTATTAATCCTGTTCCAGGTTGTGTTGTGACTGCGCTTGGTGAGCTTGCTGTTAAAGTTGTAACTTTATCTTTTCCAAACGAACTTTTATTCGTTTTTCCTATTATACCGCCGTTTGCTGATCCTGAAGGACTAGCCATATGAGTCTCCTTATGCGGATACCCAAGCTAGCGCTGATGCATCCCAATTAAAATTTGCTGGTTCTGTGTCGTATGATTCTGTTGA
>Ga0209756_1003470_pt1 | contig 12785 bp, 9 predicted proteins | sample ETNvirenome_6_85_FD_184071 | JGI IMG/M metagenome (GOLD analysis project Ga0209756, IMG submission 184071) | Marine viral communities from the Pacific Ocean - ETNP_6_85 (SPAdes) (version 3) | ecosystem: Environmental > Aquatic > Marine > Oceanic | place: Pacific Ocean | collected 2013-06-19
CGAGCGCCATCACGAGCACGACCTCGCCCGCGATCCAGAGCACCCAGGGCATCCACCAAGTCACGGTGCCACCTCCAGCGCCCGAACGCGGGCCTCGAGCGGGGCGAACTCGTCGCGTACCCACTGCAGTTGGTCGCCCCGGGTAAATCGCTGCTCTCGCAGATCGCGCACGTCAGCGCGCAGGCCGACCATCTCGACCGACAGCGCCTCGACCTTGTTGTTCATGCTGTAGAGCAGACCAACGGGGACGACAAGGACGGCTGCCGCCCCCAGAACCCCGGCCACGATGCCGACCCATGCATTCGCCTTTCTGAGTCCGTCGGTCACGCCGCGACCCCCGTCACGTCTCGGTACACAGCGCAGGCGTCTGCCAGGGCTGCGGCCAGCTCGCGGCGTCTTTCCTGGAGCCGCTGTACATCGTCTGGATTCGAGATGAAGCCGGGCTCAATGATCACGACCGGCGCGGCCACGCCCATCAGCAGGGGCCAGCCCCGATGGCCGCGCTGGACCGGCAGCACGCCTCGGTCCCGCAGCCCGAGCGCCCCGACCTGGGCGTCCTGGAGGAGTTCGGCGAGGTCGCGCGCATGCCGGCTGTGACCCCAGTAGGCAACGAGCGAGCCGCTGGCGTGGCTGTCGAAGGCGTTGAGGTGCGACGAGATGACGAACCTGGGCGCCAGGGCGTTGATTTGACCAGGCAGTGCCGCGTACCCCGTCGGCGTGTCGTTGCGCTGGAGCACTGCGACCGACAGGTCCAACCGCTGGCACTCCTCGGCGAGCAGGGGCACAAAGTCGCAGCTCCACCGATACTCCGTAAGCGACCCGTCTGCCGTGCCGGCACCCTGCGCCGACGCGCGATGACCGATCACGATGGCGAGGTCTGGGCTCATGGCTTGGTGCATCTCAGCCCACGTCATGCCGAGGATCCAGCGTGGAGAGCGAGCGGCTCAAGGGCTGTAATCCCACGAGAGCAGCGGCGGGGCGGACCCACCGCCGGGCACGACGCCGATCCCGATGTTTGTATAGGTGATCTTGCCGCCGGACGAAGTCGCGTTTCCACGGATCCAGATCACCGAGCCGTTGTTCGACGTTTGGGGCGCGCTGAAGAGCTTCAGATCCGCCTGATCCTGGCTGGGTGTGGCGCTGTCCTGCACGAGACATCGAGCCTCGTAGGTGTTGCCCCAGTCCGTGATCTGGATCTGCATTCTCCGAATGGTCATCGAGTGCGTGATGGACCAGCCCATCGGGCTCAACGTCATCGCCGTGCCAGAGGTCTGATAGAACCCGAGCTGGGTCGTCGGGCTCGTGACGGGTCGCGTGTACAGGTGGGCCAAGTCGTCGGCGTTCGTAATCGTGAAGCACACGTCAAAGAGCCAGAGGTCGCCAGGCTCCCTGGTGTGGCTTCCGAGCGTCGCCAGGTCGTCGAGGTCGATCTTCAGGATCCCGTTGTCGCTCCCCGCCGTCTGCTCGATGACGATCCCCGTGACACCGTCTGGCCCGAAGTCCACGCCCGGGGTGCCAGTGTCAGCCAGGAAGGTCAGCCCATTCATGACGTGGGACACGTTGCTGTCGTTGCCCCATACGTTAGACCCGGAGTCGACCTGATCCGTCGGGCCGAACTTCCATACCTCGGTGACTGCGAGGCCGCTGGCCGGCAGGTTCGTCAGGCCGCTGCCGTTGAAGACGGGGGTGGAGTCCGCTAGCGATTTTGGCGTGACGAACTTGGCATCGTCCGTGCCGGCGGTGACTTCAGCGGAGTTGGCCTTGGCGGGGTCTGCTGCTGTTGGGTGGTCGCCGATAGCCATTATCCCATCGCCTCCACCTCGAGGGTGATGTCGAGGTAGTCACCAGCGGAGTTCGCGTCCCCGGTCACCTGGAAGAACGGCTGCTCAAAGCAGCGGATCGCGGAGCTGAAGTTCACCGTGACCGTCGAGCGGGTCGTGAAGTCCAGGGTCTGCGCGAAGAGCTCTTCGGTGTACCCGCTGTCCTTGTACAGGACCACCAACGCAGTGCCGGTAAGTTGCCCAACCTTCGGGGTCGCTGCGTTGTGCTTGAACGCGCGAAGGCCCCAGATCCGACCCCGGGTCATGGCTGCGGCGCCGACGGTCTGGCCTGCAGTCGTGGGAGCCACCGGCTCTGCGACACCGTTCTGGAGCGCGGGGGTGGTGATGACATCGACGGGGACATCAACAGGAGAAGTGCGACGGGTCATGCGGGTGCTCCATGGTTAAGCCAGTCCGGTCACTTGGACCGTCTGGACCTCTGGTACACCCAAGCTACACCCAAGCGTTTCAAAATGAAACAGCTACTGGCGGCGCCCTACTCGAGGTAGAAGCCCTCGGGGGCCTGCGGCAGTTTTGGCAGGCTCGTCGTCTGGTACGCGTTTCCGTGCGCCTCCTGTGCGTCGGATAGCGCTTTCATGCGGTCCCAGAGGCGCGACTGGATTGTGATGGGTTCAACCTGTCTTGCCTTAAACCCGGTTGTCAGGTTCAGGGCTCGCTCAGGGAAGGTTGCCTTCGCGGTCGGTGTGTGAATGCTCACGCCGGAAGTAAACGACTCGACCAGGGTCTTGTTCAGCTCCATCAAGACCCTGCGCGTGGGGTGGCTCGACCAGACCTTGTGCCTCGCCACAGCCTTCCGCATGTCCTTGCGGACCTTCGCGCCATCCTTCGTCTCCATGATGGCGGCGGCATAGACGGGGTCGCGCAGCTCGGTTCTTGCTGCCAGTTTGTCGCGAGGCACCTTGTACCAACCGATCTGCGGTCCCATCACCTGACCAGTCCGGGGGTTCAGAACGTCATCTCTGTACCCGACAGAGTCCTTGACGACCGCTGGCATGGTCTTGTATGGACTCCCCGACTTGTTCTTCATCAGGTCGATGCCGTAGAAGCTGTCCTCCTGGCGGGCCAACTCCCACATGTCCTTGAGGACAGGGTGAAGCGATGACACGGCGCCCCGGAATCCCTTGGTCACCTCTTCGACCATCGCCTCGGGTGCCGTCGCCGCGCCTGCCAGGATCCGACCAACCCCGACTGAGAGCAGCCACCGGTTGCCCATGTGGTCATCCATGGCCCAAGCATCCTCATCGCTCCACAGCGACCGCATGGTCTTCTCGACCAGGTTGTATCGCTTCGGACGGTTCACCATCATCCACGCCTGGAGCGCGATGTTCTTGGAACGCCAACTCCAGAACGGGAAGGCGAGCTTGAAGACCTCACGCTCGATGTAGGTCAGGTTGGAGTAGTCGAAGGTTGCGCGGTGCGCTGCGTGCGCCATCGCGTCCATTCCGCCGCCCTTTGCGCCCTCTGCGATGGCATTGCTGATCTTCGCCACGTCCTCGATGTGCCGACCGACCCCGCCCGCCAGGGCGCCTCCAGCCTCCGCGACCATGGTGAAGGCTGTGGCCCCCAACCCAGCGGTGCCCGCTGTCTCCAGCACTTCGCCGCCCCACGAGCCCCAGAGCATCCCAAGAAGAGTAGAGACGGTGCCGACCTTCTGGCTCTTGCCTGCCGCCTCGATGAGCGTGTCTGTGAGCACAGCCTCGTAGCCATCCCGCATGATGCCCCGGGGCGTCTTGCCTGCCCTCTTGGCATGGGCGACCGCATCCATAGCGTCCCTGCCGAAGGCGTCGAGGTTCGCACTGAGGGCACCCGCTCCAGCCGCTCCAGCGAGGGCGCCCCACATGGCGAATCGAGCTCGGTCCTCGGGGTTATCCGCCACCACGACGCCACTGGCTGCCCCCACGGCACCACCCGCCGCATATGCCTTCATCCCCCGCTTGAGGTCGATCTTGTTCGCCAGCGTCGAGACGCCTTCGTCGGTGAACCCGATGTGGTCGGTGATGACCCCGTGCAAGCGCATCTCTTCACGCCATGCAGCAGCCGTCTTCTCCGCGAACCCCAAGTTGACCAGAGTGTCGTCCGCAGCGGTCAGGATCTTGTGCGCGTTGATCTGCGTGCTCGGCTTGACCGCATCCCAGCCATTGACCATGTACGACTGCAGCATGTTGGAGAGCCAGTTTCTCCCGTGGAATGCTGGGGCGAGCACTGTCATGGCCATTTTCCAGACAGACGTGTACTCGCGCAGGTACGACCGGATCCCGTCTGGAATCCCAGCCCACAGCGACTTCCGCCCGAGCAGCTCCAGCTCATCCGCCACCTTGAACGGCATGTAGACAGGCTTCCGCAACTCAGCCCGGGTCGAACTGTCCACGACGGCATCGATCGGCGCCCCGTGCCTCCGCAACTCGTTGAGGAGGTTATCGACCGCCGCCGGGTCGTAGGCATCGATCATCCTGTTGAGCGTCTCCCCGTGCTTCGACCACCCATCCCAAGCGACCAGTTTCGGGTCCATGGTCCGCAGCAATGACATGCGGTCCACCCGCCTGTAGCCCGCAGCCTTCGCCGCCTCGTCAGCCGCCTTTAGGCTCTTGCCGTCTGTGACGACCTGTCCCGGGAGCAATGCAACGAACTTGTCGCCCTCGGGGAACAGGTTGATCAGGTCGCGCACCATCGCAGTGTTCGCCAACCCCGCTGCCGTGTCCTGTCCGTACTTCGCCAGCAGGGACGCTGGATCCTGCTGGAAGTACACATCGTCCATCAGCCCGTGCTTGTCGATGATCCGATCGACCGCCATGTCCCGCGTCTCGCCAGCAATGCCCTTACCAGCGACCCGCTCCTGGTCCCAGAGCATCTCGGCAACCGCTTCACGCATTCTCTCGTTGATCTCGTACCCGGCGCCCTGGATGTCCCGCCCCTTGAGTGAGTCCATCGCAGTAGAGAGTTCGCCTTTCTGGAGCCCACCCTCTCTGAGGCGAGCCGCCATCTTCTTCCGGCCTCGCTTCGACAGCATGTGGGGGAGATAGCCCTCGACCAGCATCCGCTCGTACAGGTCTTCCTTGGTGCTCTGGTTGAGACGACCGGCAGCCTTCAGCCGGTCGTACATGTCGTCCATGGTCTTGCGGATGTGCTCCACGACCTTCTTCGCTTCCGGCGACAGCGCCTTCCACTCAGCAGCCAGCTTTGGGTCCTTCGCCAAGCGGCGCAGAGCCCGGGTTGCCTGCTTCGCGTCTGCCACGGTCAAGCCGTCAAGAGCCTTGATCGTGGAGGCCCTGTTCGCAGCCTTCTGCGCGATGTCACCGATCTCGCGCAACTCGCGACCGAGCTCGGCACGCGCCTGAGCCGCCTTCGCAGACCGCGACCCGGTAACGCTCTCCATGATCTCAGCAACCAAGTGGGCGCGAGCCGCCTGGATCTGGAGTGCGCTCTCCACGACCGTGCCCAAGGTCGGGGCAGACGGCAACGCGCTCGGCCCGTACTGCGCGCGGATGAACGCCTCGGCAGCGTCATCGAGTTCTTGCTCTGCGGACAGCAGTCGGCCCGCCGCCGCCTTGTCCTTCGCCAGGGCATTGTCCAGGGACGCGCGCAGCCTGAGCACCCGCTGGTCACTGGGCGCCTTCTGGAGAGCGCTCTTCGCCTGCTTCAGCGCAGCACGAGCCGCCTCGGCCTCGGCCTTTGCCGCCTTAACCTCCTGCTGGAATCCCGAGAGAGCCATCGCGTCGTCAACGACACCACCGACCGCCTCCTTCGCGGCGGTCGCCTGATCAAACGCCGACCGGGCCTGGAGCAACTCCTCCTCGGCGGCGCGCATGGCGGCTGTGTCGTTCTTCTTCGCGGCGCGCTCGAGAGCCCGCACGCCATCATCGAGCTTCGTCTGCGCCGTCCTCGCCGCCGCCGACGCTTTCCTCCAGTGCCGCTGCGCGGACGCTACAGCCTCATCTCCGGTGGCAGCGTCCACCGCTTTCGCCACCCGCTTGGTCGCCTCGGCAGCCTCTGCCTTCGCAGCAGCGACTGCCCCCTCAAGGCTCGGGATGGCAGCCTGATGTGTGGCAGCCAAGTCGGCAGCAGCCTGCCGCTGGTTCTTGTGGGCCTCGGCAGCGACGACACGCTTCTCAGCGCTGGCCAGACTCTTCTCAGCGCGGGTCTGGCGGCGGGCAAGATCGTCCACGATGGCAGGAGTCGCCTTCAGGCCCTTACTGATCTTCTCCTGCAACATGTTGAACAAGTCGCCAGCCTTCGCGGCTGTGACATCGGGGTTCCCAAGCACCTCGGCAAACTTGCCGATGATGGCGCGCTCCTGCGGGCTCGTGCTGCCCTTAAACAGCGCCCCAATCGCCTTGTCGATCTCAGCCTTGACCTCTGCCTTCGCGCCGCTTCTTGCCGTAACGATGCTGCGGAAAGCCTGCCACTGGTGTTCTCCTATGGCGTCGGTCGGTTGCGGACGGCGCCATCCACCAGCGACCTTGTCCTTGATCATCAGCGGCTCGTTGAGCCCAAAGACCCTGCGAGAGCCCTCGGCCAATCGGAGAACGTGATCGCCACCGGGGAGCTGCCCAAGAACCTTGGCGCCAGCAACGCCCAGGGCTCTCGGGATCGGCGCCGCCTTCGGGAACATTCCCGGGCCCAGTTCAACAGAGGTCACCACGACCTTGGACATATCGTTCTTGATGACCAGCGCACCGTCCCTCAAGCCAACCTCGAGGGCATCGAAGACATCGATGTTCCCCACTGGCTTTTTCGCTGTCTTCGCCACGGTGGAATACACAGAGTCCACAGCGACGTTGACCGCACCCATGAGCCGGTTCGCCTCGGCAGGCTTCAACTCGCGCCCGAGAACCGACAGTGCGCCCTCGACTGCTTTCCCGGCAGAGCGGATCTTCTCTGCCTCGCGCAACTTGGCGCCTTGGCGGGTCAGCATCCCCACGTTGGTGTCAACCAGATCCAGCGCTTTGCCTGACGGGATGAACAAGTCTGGCGCAACCATCGCGACCATGTTGAAAAACCCCATGCCCGCAGCGGTGTCACCCTCCTCGACCATCTTGTTGTAGTTGTCCCGCAGCCCCTGGAACGACTGCGCCCAGCCTTCTTCGGCGGGGGGGGCGCCGAAGAACTCGGCTGCGGCTCGCGCCGGGGGGGAGGTCATCGCCCCCCAAGTCGCCTCTCGGAACCCCTTCCCGAGAGCGGAGCTGACCGGGCGCATCATCTTCCTGGCGTACTGCGCCTGCCCCTCATCCAGGCCGAACAGACCGCCAGAGACAACGTCCATCGCGTCCTTGGTCCTCGCCAGCCCGTCTGGTCCGATGTCGTCTTCGGTCGGTCGGGGGTAGTTGCCTCCGTAGGGGTCACGCTCCCCGAACCCGCTCTTGAACGACGGAGACAGGTACTGCAGATACAGGCTGGCGAGCGTGCCCGAGGCTCGCGAATCGAGGAGGGTCAACTCCGCAATCCGCTCCGGGGTTGCATTCGGGTTCGCCACCTCCAACTCGCCCATCACCGACGCCAACTCCCCGTACAGCGGCTTGCCCCGGTCGATGTTGTCCAGGTCCGCGACGAACTTCTCGCGCTCCTTCGCGTCTTTCCGCGCCAGACCCCTTACGTCGTAGTTGACAGACAGGCCAGAAAACAGCGGGCGCGAAACCGCCGCAGGCGCCCATGAAGCGCCCCGGGCGAACAACTTTGCCAGACCAGGGACAGAGAACGTGAAGTCCGCGAAGTCCGCAGCTCGCTGGAAAGACGAGGTCGCGCCACGGTGCAGGCTCGGCTGATCCGACAACACCTGGTCCACGACATCAGGATGCAGCGTCGAGCGCGCTCCTCGCTCTGCCGCGAACGTGACGAGCTTGGCCTCCTCCGGGGTCATTGCCAGCATATCTTTGCGACTGACCGTGGAGGCTTTGCGACCAGCTTCCCAGGCTTTCAGATCGGTGTAGTTCACCGACCGCCCAGGGGTATCGGCAGCAACCTGCTCCTGAGTCAGACCGCCGAACTTGCTACCGGCAGCAACCTGCTCCTGAGTCAGACCGCCGAACTTCGACCCAGTGGGCGCCGCCTCTCGCTCCAGCTCCTCCTGAGTCAGACCACCGAACTTGCTTGCCATGCCCTATTCCTTCGGCGGCGCCTTGAACAGCGCCTCGCCGTTGGGGTCCTCGCGATACCAAACGCCGCGAGGTCCGGGGTCCAGCTTGTCGAAGGCTGCCTGAGTCGTAATCAGCGGCGTCTCTGCCGGGTCGGCGGGGGGTGGCGTCAGGGCTGCCCTGGCCTGCGGAGCGGGCGCGTTGCCGGCGCCCTCGGCTGCCAGGGTGGTGATGAATGCGTCCCAGCCGCTGTTGGGTGCGCGCTGCGGTCGCGCAGCCTGCTTGCGGAACTCCTGCTGACCCCTGTCGCTACTGATGACGACATCGGCCAGGTTGGCGTACTCCTCGTCCGTCCGCTTGATCTTGCTCACCGCGTCGAAACTCTTGAGCCCCCGGACAACCTGGTCACGAGTCAGCGGCTCCCCGGCGGCAGCAGAGCGCTTGACCTCCCCGATCTCCAACGCATCAAGCGTCTTCTGCTCCTGAAGATCAAGAGCACCGCGAGCCTTCTCTCTGAGCCGCTCAAGGCTCGCCTTGTCCTTCACGTCCTGCAAGGTTCGCTGGTCCTTCGCCTTGTCCCGCTGCAGGGTTCGCTGGTCGTCGCTCTTCGCGTCCTGCCTTGTCAGGGCGGCGCTGTCCTGCTGGCGTTGCAGATCGCTGCGCGCACTGGTCTGCTTGTCGAGGAACGTCAACCTCTGCCCGGCCTTTTCTCGCGAGCCAAACCGGTCGCCTGCGGCGCGAAGGGAAACGAACTGACGCTGCGCTGCCAACCCCGCCGCGTGCGCCTCTTCGGCAGAGCCGCCGTCGTAGATGACCTCGTCAAAGCCCCGGTCGTACTCAACGCGACGAGCCTCGGTCAGGCGACGGTTCTCTGCAGCCGCCTTCTCGTCCCTGACCCGGTTCCCCTCTCGAGCCCTGTCCATTGAAGCGTCAGACTTCTCTCGATTCTGGACCAGGGATGCCGCCGCCGCAGGCGTGACCAAGCGGTTCTTCGCAGTCTCTGCCGCCGCTGCTGCGACCTCCACGCTGTCGCCAGCCGACAGCCTCTCGTTGAAGACCCTGGCGTGCTCTGCGTCCCTCGCAGCCATGAACAGTCGGTGTTCCTCCGCTGCAGCCGTCTCCTCCTGGTCTAGTTCACGGTGTCGAGCTCGGCCCGACTCCTTCGTCTTGTCCAAGTCCGCTGCCGACTTCTCCCGTGACTTGGCCAGATCCGCTGCCGACTTCTCCCGCGACTCGACAAGCGATGCCGCCGCCCCAGAAGTGACAATGCGGTTCTTCGCGTTCTGGGCGGCCTCTGCGGCAACCTCCACGGAGTCGCCTGCAGCAAGCCTCTCTTCAAAGACGCGCGCGTGCTCGGCGTCTCTTGCGGCGAGCAAGCGGTTGTTCTCTCTGCCAGCCTCCTCGCGCTCCAGCGCCGCACGGTCCTGCGGCGCCCTCGCTGTCTCGACTGTTCGATCCATGCTCGCCGCGTCGGACTCCCGCCCCCGGAAGATGGTGCTTGCCGCTGTCGGGCTAACGACGTTCGCTCGTGCCTGCTCTGCAAGCCGCTGTGCCCGCCCCCAGTCCTGGGTCGCCGCCAACTCCCTGTCGAATACTCGGTCGAACTCCGCGTCCCGCGCCTCCTTGAGAAGTGCGCGCTCCTCCTCAGACTCCTCGCGGTTCAGCGAGGCGTTCATCTGCGGAGCCTTCGCCGTCTCCCTGGTTCGACTCATGTGGGCAGCGTCAGACTCGCGCCCTCGGAAGATCGTCCCAGCAGCCGTCGAGCTGACCACTCGCGAGCGGGCCTGCTCCGCGAGCCGCTGTGCCAGACCCCAGTCCTGGGTCTCTGCGAGGACATCATCAAAGACCCGGTCGTACTCGGAGTCTCTCGCCCCCTGGAGGCGAACCTGCTCCTCCTCGTATTCCTGACGCTTCAACGAGGCGTTCCACTGCTCGGCCTTACTGGACTCCTTCGTCTTCGCCAGCTCGTTCGCCTGACCGGACGGGACCGCAAACTCCTTCGATGCGTCCAAGGCGACGACAGCCATCTGCGCGATCTTCTCGTCGGGCAGATTGGGGTATCGCTCGCGAAGAGCCACCTCCATCCCTGCCAGCAAACCCCCGCGTTGCCTCGACTGAGCGTCGTAGAGACGCTGCGCTTCTGCCTTCGCCAGGCCCCGCTCCTCCCTCCCGAAGTCGGCCCGGGTCCGCGCATTCCAGTTCTCATAGTCCTGGACCCCTCGCTGGACACCCTCCTCGTCAAGCCCGTACTCGTCGGATCGACGGCGAAACGCCGCAGCAGCCTCGCCAGGGGTGACCACCATGTGCGGGTCGTAGCCCACGCTCTCCATCGGGTTGTTGACGGGCGCGGCGTCAAAGGGGCGGGCCTCACGCCCGGTCAGGGCGTCGTATTCTGCCAGGGTCTTGTTGACCCCCTCAGTCGCCTCCTGTCGCGAGATTCGATCGGCAACGTAGTCCGCGAAAGAACGGGGCGCATAGTTGGGCGAGATCGGCACGCCCCCTGCCGCCCTGGAAGACGCTCTGCCGCCGCCAGACGCTCCACCACCGGGGGTCAAGACCTGGCTGCCTCCCTGTGCCGTGAGTGTCGCCTCGAGGAGCCGGTCCTCCTCCGTCCTCCGCTCACGCTCACGCAGGATCTCACGCTGCAGCGCAGACGAGGCGAGCCGGTCACCCAGAGCCATGCCCTCGGTGCCCGAGCGGAACGCCGCAGCGAGAGCCTGGGGGCCAGCGAGAGCGAGGGACTCAGGGTCCATCCCGTAGCGAGTGCGTGCCATCTCTTACCTGCCTTCCAACATCGCTCGGAGCGTGTCCTGCTCGGAGCGCAGCCCGCGTCCGTCGTCCTGCTCCAGAGCCATCAGCCAGCGGGAGTACTCGGCCCGGTCAGCCTCTTTGGCTGCGAGACGACGCTCGACCTCGGCGTCGATCTCGCTCAAGCCAACCTCCTGGCCCTCGCGCAGATCACCGTACCGGCCCGTCCGCGCCATCTCTCCGAACCGCCCGCCGGGGGTGATGCGGCCATGCGTCGTCGGGGAGTGCATCCGGTATGCGGCCTCGCGCGCCAGGGGCGTCGTCGTCACAGGAGCAAGAGCACCCGCTGCCGGGATCGCGAAGCCAAGCGGGGATATGTGTATCGGGCCCAGGGCACCAAGAGAGCCACCAAGGCCCCCGAGAAAAGCCTCCCCTCCAGCGCGACCGAGCGGGCTGCCGAACCCGGAACCCTCGTCAGGCAGGAAAGAGGGTCGTGTCCCCTCTCTGCGGTCTTCCTTGGTGGCGAGCAGGCCAGGATCAGGCTGTCGCCCTCGCCACGTCAACGGGATCCCGAGAGCCTCCAGCTTCCGCACTGTCTGCCGCCGCAAGAACTGCTCCGGGGACTCGCCCTCGTAGGGGATGTTCTCAGCCATCAGCCATACCCTCCGTATTCGTCTTCCAGCGCCTGCCTGTACGCAGTGCCACGCTGCTGGCCTGCACCCCGGAACCCGACGGCACGCTGCCCGGAGGCTCCCGTGCCGATGCTGTTCGCCAGGGAGGCCAAGTCCAAGGAGTCGATGTTGTTGGGGGAGTAGCGCTCCGCGCCCTCCGCAGCCATGCCGGCGAGGATGGCGCCAGCGTGCGCCGACCGACCTGCGCCAGCAGCAAGGAGTCCAGCTCCGAGCCCGGCCCAGGGTCCACCCGCCGCAGCAAAGCCCGTCCCGACAGCGGAGTCGATCCCGCTCCAGACGCTGTTCCCGATCGTGTCCCGGTTCAGCCGCTTCTGGTACGCCTCGCTCGCACGCCGAAGCACGTCGAAGCGAGCCGGGTCCGCGTTCATCGCCGTGAGTTGCTCCTTTGCATCCCGCGCCGCCTGCGCCTCCCGCTGCGCCATGGCCTGGTCAAAGCTACTGCCCAGAGCCTCCCTGAGCCGGGAGCCGAACCCCGAGCGCGCCGCCTTGTCCCGGTTTAGCCCGCGAGCCAGCGCTGCTCCCTGGCCTCGCTGCTGCTGCAGACCGGACATGATGTCGCCGACCCGGCGCCGCTCGTCGGGAGCGATGAACCGGTCGTAGATGTCCTGCCCACTGAGTTGGTCCTGACGGTAGCGGTGCCCCATCCAGGGACCGCGCTCCGTGGCAGTCGCGTTCTCCGTCCTGCGGTAGAGCTCTTCCGGGCTTGTGATCGGATCGCCAGCAGCCATCAGGAGAACCTCCCCTTGAGCCCGCTGAAGTAGCCGGTCTCATCGTTGTCGAGGCCAGACAGACCTCGGTCCAGCAGCGGAGCCAGACCCTTGTACGCCAGCGCCGTGCCCTGGGTGACCCCAGCTCGGACTGCGCCCCCTGCGGCAGCGTCGATCTCAGCCAGCAGGCGGCTCTTGCGCGTGGACTCCTCCGCGATCCGCTGCCGCTCGCGCTGCCACGCAGCCAGCCGGGCGCTCATGTTCACCGCCGCAGGCTCGACAGCTCGAGCACCCTGAGCCGCGCCCAAGCGTGCGAGGTCCGCACCACGGAACCCGGTGGAGGCGGCAGGCCCAAGCTGGGGGCCCTGCCCCTGCAACCGAGACAAGTAGCGGTCAACAGCGACACGTCGCTCGTTCTCAGCCTCTTCGCGGAACGGGGCGGTCGGGAAGGCTCGGGAGAAGACGTCGTACATGTTGCCTACCCTACCATTCACCTGTATAGCGCGAGCACGTTCAATGAACGCCCCGTGCAGACCCAGTGGATGAAACCGTTGACTGCGTTCGTTGACTCGGACGAAGAGCGGAAGTCTGCAGTCATGTGAATGTCGTGCCACCCCGCCGTCGCGCCCGTCGCTGCCGTCCTCGTGGCTTGGTGGTTGATGTGGAGCGGGCGCCGATGCGTGTCCGCTCCAGTCTCAGTCACGGTGTGGGACCGAGCCGCGATCGTTG
>Ga0209756_1003475_pt1 | contig 12768 bp, 15 predicted proteins | sample ETNvirenome_6_85_FD_184071 | JGI IMG/M metagenome (GOLD analysis project Ga0209756, IMG submission 184071) | Marine viral communities from the Pacific Ocean - ETNP_6_85 (SPAdes) (version 3) | ecosystem: Environmental > Aquatic > Marine > Oceanic | place: Pacific Ocean | collected 2013-06-19
CCAAATATACCTTGCGCCAGAGGATTAGTGGCGCCAGAAGCGAACAATTGACTTCCTGCCCTAAACGGTTCGGTTATACCTCTACCTAAACCAGTGGTAAAGCCCTCTCCAAAGCCCCCAGGACCTGCGGCAAATCCGCCCTGTAAACCTCTGCCAAGAGCTCCAACTCCATAACTAAGCGCCGCCGACTTTGCAGCATCGCCCCACGATCCTCCTTGCACTTTGGCGAGAAGAGCAGAAGCCATAGGACCGCCGATACCCGGCGCGATCAGGTTTCCTATAATGGGAGCCGCTACAGGAAGAATTTTCTTGGCGATTTTCTTGATGACCCCAAATATCTTTTTGAAGAAAAACTCTGGCTGGCCCGTTATGGGATTGATCGAGTTTAAATCGCTACCGACAACATAACGATTGGGATCTTCAACACCCATCATCGTCATTTGACGGAAGAGGTCGTCCTTTAAACCGGGATTAGCATCCAGAATTTCTTTGGGGATGATGGTCTCGCCTTCAGCAGCGTGGACCATGTAGTTATCACCGTAACGACCAAGAGTGGCCAACCCATTTGATAAAGCTTCTACGGTTGGCTCACCGGAAAGTTTAGGAGAACTATCTACCATCAGGAAATCTCCAGCACGCTCGCGAAGGCATAAATCTTCGACGCTGTGTCGCAGTTGAGTATCAGCGTATCACTGGTTTCAAGAACAAACGGTCCAGCGAGAGACGTATCTGCGAGAGTTCCTATACTGTTCTTCTCCAACGTAACCGTTACAGAAGCGGAACTGTCGGTAACTTTAGGGTACACTACTATAGTCCCAGAATGACTATTATAAAGATTTATATTCTTTATTATGGCCTGTGTCGCCGTTGGACAGGTATAAATTGTGACATCTCCCGTCGCGCCTACCAAAACGGCAATATTTTTATACGCTGAAGCCATTATTCCATGAACCAAGTTACGCCGTTAGTGTCATCCTCCCCGCTTACTACAGGGGGGAAATCCATTTTCGTCAAGGCCATTTCAAGATCCCGCAAAATCCTCACAAAAGTATCCACATCATATTGATCTGGAGCCATAGGCATCGCGTGATCCAGTAATTTAGCCATTATCGTCTTCCATCAGGTCGTAACCCAAGGCGGAGATCACCCAAAGTCCAGGTTATGTCTGTCGTATCGCTCTCAATCCGCAAAGCAGCTTGTCTCGAACGGCTCCGCAGGAAAGCCTGCTGGGTTGATGATTTAACGGCATTCGTGGAGTTCGTGGCGAGACTGTCTCCGGGGTAGTTCCTTGTTTTCAGGATATAGTTTACGGAAGCATCTGCGTCCGTACTCGTTATATCTATATCCGGTATCAGACGATCCATGAACATGAACTGTTCGCCATCGCCAAGATCGAAATCAGCGGATTCAATGAAAGATGTCATGGCGGAGCCATCATCGTCATCGCCGCTTTCATGCACATAGACATAGTTCGTGTCGCTTGCTTGACCGGAACCTCTTGGGTTGTTGTGAATTCCGTAGTCCGCCCACGCAGTTCTGGAAAGGGTGCCCAGATCCCAAGTGTTCTCCGTAAAATTGAATTTGACGTAGCGGTCTATTTCTGACGCGTCGGCGCTTGGATAAAACCAGAATACCTCATCAAATAGCTTGTTGGACGCAGCAAAGCATTTGAAGTTCTGTGCCAGATTGATGTCATCAAACACGTAACGCAGAAGAGTGCAGGGGATAACCTGTACACGGCCCGTGTATACGTAGAAATTCTCCCGGTCCATCCAGAATACCTTGTCTCCTACGGTGGTGACGGCATTCGGCCCTATGATGGACACATTGTTCGCCAACATGCTGACACCGAAAGTAAACGGCGGTCCTACAAAACGCATGGAATGAAGAGACGTATCCGTCCATATCAGCATTTCCTGACGTGTTTTCTGGGCAGAAATTATCTCGGAACCAGAAGAAATCCTCTGTGATCCTGCCGTATTGGTAGCCGTAGGAGTCCAGTCAAAAGGACTTTCCTGATCGGACCAGCGAATCATTAACAGGTCCTGTGCTGTTTCATTTATAGGATTGCATCCAAAACAGACTATATGGCGATCCGCACCAGATATCATAATCCTTCTTGTAATGGTCGGAGCATCCGAGGCTCCTGTCTGGGAAGCAAAGGTTGTGGCCCTGTTTTCCAGTCCTAGAGTCTTGTCCCAGTAATAAGGTGCGCCGTCATAAACATTAAATGCAAGATCCTCGCCCCAGTTGTCCTGAGACCATAGTCGAATATTTGATCCTGATTCGGCAGAGGTTGCGGATGCTTCTCCAAATCCTACAAAATCATTGGCTTCCTTGACCGCTACTCCATCACTGTGGGCCGCTGCGGTAGTTCCTCTGGCCCCTCTCACAACTCCCGCGTTAATCGTATTGGACGATTTTCCCGTGTACTGAAGCAATTCATCGTCAATCAGGACAAGCCCAACAAAAGTTATGGTGGCCCCGCTGGAAGAACTCGCCGCCGTGGTTCCATCCTCCCCTCGCGTTAAATCACCAAATACATTACTTACATTGGTTCCATATCGGATGTTCTCGCTGCCTATCTTGATTGTTCCTTTGCTAGGGAATCCGGTTGTACTGGCCCCAGCGATAGTTGTACTGGCAGCGGTAAGATCCGCGCCCGTTGTAGTGGACGCTGTCTCGAAGTCAGAGGCACTCGTCAGAATGAAAGTTGTGTCAGAATCACTTATGCCACCACTGTCATTGAGGGTAGTTTGGGAATAGCCTGTACTGAGACCTCCCCAAAGACCTGCTCCAAAACCAACACCGGTTACAACCGTGCTAAGACCCGTGTTTATCTGATACACGGCAACAACAGAAGAACCCCCACCAGCAGTGGAGCCGGAAGAAGCCGCACCCGTTGTTGTTATTGTGTAGCTGTTCGAGTCTATGAGGGTAATCTCATGTTCCGTGTTCAACAGGGCTGCTGCGATTCCATCCGTGGTTGTTGCTCCGCTTAATGTGACAAAATCCCCATTTACTGCCCCATGGCTGGGAGCAGTGACAGTGACCACTGCGCTGCTGGCCGCGCCTGTTGTGAGGGGATTCGTCCCTAGAGTAGTTGTCGCTCGAATGGGGGTAACATCATTGTACCCGCCGCCTTCTTCTATATAGAACTTGGTTTCTGTTCCGAGGCCCATGTATTTAGAGCCACTTAAAGCGGCCCACACATGAAGAGATCTACCCGTTCCCTGTATGGTATTGCTGCTAAGACGGGTCCACCCGCCCATTTTTTCAGGACGACCTTTACGGAAACGGACTAGATCGGAATTGTACCAACCATTTTCATCTCCGTAGGACGTAGTCTCCCTGTTAACTCCAGGACGAAACTGTATCTTTGATAGCGGCATTCTATATCTTCCAAAGCATCCCGGCCATTAATACGATCACTGCTCCAGCAGAAGTTATCATAATTATTCGCCGCCCAGTTTTCCGTTTGTTTCCATCAACGTCTTTTCTACATCGTCAATCGTAGCACCAAGAGCAGCATCATAAGCAGTTAAAATCGCATACATTTTACCGTTTTGCGATGTGTGAACTACCGATTGGACATTATCCTCAATCGCCCTTACCAGAATATCTACTACCCGCTTATGCCACTTATTGAAGTTGTCAATGAACGCGCTTGATATCCCCTCTCGTCTTGCATCTGCAATATAGTCTGTAACCGTTTCATTTAGGTTGTGAGACAATAAGGCATGCATTTCAGAGTCCGACAATTCATTAAAGTCTGTGGCCTTAACCAGTTCTTTCAGACTATCTTGGAAAGCAGCGAACTTAATCGTTAGGAATTTCTTAGCCGTTACGGTTACATCCAGTTGTGGAATAACGAGTTGGCGCCAAGTATCTGCATGAGTAAAAAGCGAATGATTCAATAGTACAGTTTGGTTGATTTCGCCTGATGCTAATTCCTGTCGCTCAAGATGATTTTGCACCAGCATAACGCCCATTGGGCTGAAACCCGTAATAGCTGCTACTGCAATCATGGCGATATTCTTTGTCAAAGGCATTACCACCTACCAATATCTTCCAATTTCTATTCCCTGGGGTCACTAGGCCAATCATAAAGAATCCCGGTTTTATTGCCGTCGCTATCCCAAACTAAAAGCAGCGCAACGATGGCATCTGCATCTGCGGCGTTGTCGATTGCCTCTTCCATCTCTGTTGCTTTGGCGCGGATCGCATCTCGCCAAGTCTGGATGTCTGACGGTACGGCAGTTCCTGCGTCAGCCTTTCTGATAATTACCCAATCCGTTTGAGTCAGTAACGATCCCTGCTGTGTCTTCACAGTTTGGGTAAAAGAAGCCTTCACGTCGGCAAGAACTCTGGCCGTTTTGTTTATCGTGCCATCAGGGTTCTGTGTCCACCTGTAGAAACGATCATCGGGAGGAGTTTCTGGAGTAACCTCGGTAAGACCTGCCGCCTTTTTCTCATCGGGCGACCATATATGCCATTGAGGGGATTGTTGGATACCTGCGTCAGTAACCCAAGGTCTGCCTTCCCTGATCGTTTGTCCGTTATATTGCCACATAGTCCATTACTCCAGTGCTTCTAGGTTATCGCCCATAAATTGGGGGAAGTGTACCACCCCCCTGAATATCTGCCATCGCCATGTAAACCATATCATTTCCAGAACCATTGGGGCCAGAATCCCCTACTCTTATTTTAAAGCCATCGGCAAGAATATCTATGTTATACGCAGTTCCACTGGCTCCTTGCGTACCATCACCATCGGCATTGTTCAAATTAGCAAACAAAACTGAAGAAAGATCGCCGGGATTATACGTTTGCGTGGCTGTATCTATGATGCCCCAGTCGTAGGCTGCACTTATATTTTTCCAAATGATATATCGGGGTTTAAAACCTGTGTAAATAAATGGGCCATCAGCAGCCCCATTTCCTGTGTATTTTCCCACTTTGCATACGCCAGCAACGCTTCTGAAGGCATAGGCGATCATACAGCCGGTAGAGTTGGACCCGTTACTTTGATCTGCCCCCCCAAGTCCAATAAGAGTAGAGGACATCTCGGACACATCCCAAATCGTAGAGCCAGCGGTTCCTTGAGCATTGGCCTCGTTGATTTTTAAATGGTCGTTATCAGATGTCATAAACTTGTGATAAACCGGCCTATTCTCGGCGCTAGTATCTCTATTAAAGGCTATGATGAACTCTGGTGTACCCCCTAGCCCATGTCCAACAGTCGCGCCTAATGTCGTATCTCCTGTCCAATTTACAACGCTGAAATGCCCTGCACCCGCAGCAGTTACGGTGCTATCAATAGACCCATTCTCATCGGTGCTTGTGCCGTTAGCACCTAACCATTGCCACGCCACATAATTTTCTGAGCTTGTGTTAAGTTGATCTAAGCTACCAACAGTAAACCCGTCAGAACCAAAGGTAGTAAGTCCTTCTGATTCTGTAGTTTCAGCGGCGGTATTATCAGATTCAATCTGTTTGGTAGTCCCTCTCACTGCATCGTATAGCCCGTGAGAATCAGCAGCATCTCTGTTCTTAATCCAGACAAAATCTGGTTGGAAGCCTGTACCTGTAACGGCTTTGCCTCCTGATCCGATGGCCGTTCCATTTCCAGCGTATAGCACAGGGTTAAAATAATCTATGCCCTGATAAGACGGGGCTGTAAAATTACCCGATGAAAGACTTAAAAAATCAGTTGGAGCAGTGCCCTGCCAATCATCAGAAACCATAACCAGATCAATAGTCTGTTCATTGCTGGACCAGTTCCCCAGTGCGGGGGCGTAGTCATAAACACTTGTCCATGTAAATGCCGGGTTGGTGCCACTTGCTGGAGCCCCACTATCTGGATATGTACCGCTTTCGCTGAACCATATTTTCCAGCTTGTGCCTGATTTAACTACGGCAATACCAATGTATGTGTCAGTGGCCTGTCCTGACCCATACGACGTAGTGAAGGGATCGCTGCTGAATCCATTACCTATATTTCCATTAGCAACATAGATTCCTCTCTGATCCGCTTGAGATGGACTTGATGGTGAATTATAGCCCATTTCAGCATCCGTGTTCATATCAAGGGTAGCTATCCCAGTAGCCTGTCCGGTTAGTGTCCCTCCTGCATATTTTATTTCCCAATACCAAGACCCGTCCGGTATTGCCTGTGTAGCCAAAGCGGATGTACTGTTCAAAGCTGCAATTTGGGTATTTCCGGCTAAAAATGTAACACTGGCAGTGTTTGTTAATTGGTTAAAGGTAGGATAAGTAAGACTTGGCGTGTTCACAGATTGATTCGCCGCCGCCATACTATTAGCGGTGAAATCATTTTCTTCGTCTGAAATATCATTTCCTAATGCGCTTGAATCTCCAAAATCTAAGCAGTATGAATTACCTTCTGCTGCCGTAGCTAGTGCCGCCACACTTGAATCTTTTTTAGGGATTTTTTGCGAGCCATTAGTTCCAAAAGTCTGTGTATCTAAAAAATCTGAAACTGCTACATCACTGTTTTGTATTGAGTCACCATCGAGAAAGGTAAACTGAGTAATGTACCCATTTAGATAATTTGCACCTTGGTTTCGCCCAATTCTTTGCTCATTAGCAGAGTCGCTTACATAATCAACATCAGCATCCTCTGATGGATATGATGCGGATGCAAAAGAAGTTACTTGATCTCCGTTTACATAAATTTTAACCCTGTCTGCGGCGGTACTTTCAGCTGTATCCACGCTCACAATGATATGATACCAGCCAATATCTCTAAAAAGCTGAGAAGTATAAATTCGCCAATCAACTGAACCGCCAGTAATTTCTGATACACATAGCGTGTCTACAGATTGACCACCGCCGCCACTATTGTTCCAGTAAATATTGAAATCATTATTTTGAGAACCATCTCCAGCAGAATAAAGACCGGGAGCAGCCTCACCAAAAAGATTCCTTTGCACCCAAAAAGCAAAAGTAAATCTTTTTTGGTCGCCAGTGCTTCCTGGAGTCTTACTTAAATAATCAGCGGAGCCGTCTAGCCAGACGCTGTTGCCTATAAGCGTGGTGTCAAACGATGGGGCGGCAGGGGCAGCAAACCATTGTGAACTAACAGGCATCGTCTACTAAGCTCCTGAAAGCGCCTTCTGTACTGCGCCAATAAGTATTGAATCAGCCGCAGAAACAAAATAAGGCACGATATCAACGGCATTTGCCGCTGTGCTAAGTGTTATTCCGGCATCTCCGACAGTCTTATACTGAGAGCCAAGAGCTAATGTTCTGGACCCTGTGCCATCCTGAATGCAAACAATAATACCAGCTTGACCAACCGCCTCCGTGGTGGGGTTGGTAAGAGTCACATTTCCTGTAAAGGTCAGCACAAAGTTTTGATTGGCACTAAAGTCTAACGCCACGTCGCCTGTATTCGATGTATCTGTGTCTGTATTTCCTAGCAAGATTTTTCCAACAGTAAGTTTGCCAGCTATTGTGACATCAGTGCCACCAGTGGGAATCTCGATAACATCAGCGTCAGCATCATTCTTGATCGTAACGTCGTTGGTACTTCCTTGACCTGTGAGAATAAGACCTTCAGCGGCGGTATAGCCCATTGCGGCATTATCAGCGGCAGCAGTGTCACCATCCGCATTTACCGTAGATGCCGTAACGTCTCCAACGATGTCTACATTTGTCGCACCCGTAGCTATCGTTATCACGTCCGCATCCGCGTCATTCTTGATCGTCACATCATTGGTAGAACCTTGGCCTGTAAGGATAAGACCTTCAGCGGCGGTATAGCCCATTGCGGCATTATCAGCGGCAGCAGTATCACCGTCAGCATTTACCGTAGATGCCGTAACGTCTCCAACGATGTCTACGTTCGTTGCGCCCGTTGCTATGGTTATTACATCGGCATCCGCATCATTCTTGATCGTCACATCATTGGTTGATCCTTGGCCTGTCAGGATAAGCCCTTCAGCGGAAGTGTACCCCATCGCAGCTTTATCACTGGCGGCGGTATCGCCCAGAACATTAAAGGTTCCGCTGGAAGTAACATCTCCAGAAGCTGTTATAGTTGCCAGAGCCAAGTTTGATATAGCATCTATAACTGCCGCGCCAGAACCTGCACCATCCATGTAGACAATCGCTGACTTACCGTTTGCTATCGTTATATTGGCACCGCTTCCTTGGGTCAGGATAATCGAATACGGCCCACTGGACCCAGAGTCAGTGGTTGCGTTAATAATAATAAAGAAAGCTGCAGTTGTATTTGGAGCTATTGTAACCGTGCAATTTGAATCTAAAGCTCCTGTAAATTTAACTACACGGTACATTCCATCTTGAAGATTCTCTGTTCCAGATTCTGGAGACGCTTCTCTAACTGTCAGAGTGGCCGTATCTGCGTTTGTTGTTATCGCGACAGCTTTGTAAGAAGCTATACGATCTAAAATGTCCAGATTATGGTTAGTAGTCGTCCCCCATGCACCAGACTGTTCTCCAGATCCGATCTTTTCGATGCCAAAACTTGTTGTATATGATGAAGCCATAATCTTGTTCCTATGCCGCTATTTCTGTCCAACCCGGCGTTTGTGTGGTACTTATTTCAGAGAAATTCGAGGTTTGAGAAGTATCAATAACACTCCAGACAAGTGCATTATTGACAATTCCTTCAGCAGATACTCCCTCTACGCTGAACGCAAAGTTTATTTGAACGGAACCGATGCCGCTTGCCGCCGAAACACCCGTAACAGAAAGATTGGAATTGGTGATAATGGAAGGCGAGCCAACGGCAGATGCGGCAGAAACACCCGTTGGCGAAACAGTTACAGATGCAAATACAGAGGGTGATCCAATTGCACTTGCTGCGGAGACACCCGTAACGCTGATACTAACTGGAAGACTGATTGTAACAGAACCTGTCGCACTGGCTGCGGAGACACCCGTAACGGTTACAGGAAGTGGGCTATTCCACGCCCCCGCATTCCAGGTACTTCTATCCCAGCCAGTGATAAGGGCCATTATGAGATCCTGATTATAGCGTTATTAGCGTCATTCGCCGGGAACTGTATGGTGAAATCTCCCGCGCTGGACGATTTATCGCCACCAAAATTAATAACCGCAACCGCAGGATCAGCAGCATGATTAGTCGTAGATCCTGTACCAGCAGAACTTAGAGTGCTGTTATAAATCAAGGCCCCTCTGGCACTGGAAATAGTAGAGGTAGACCATGTACTATCTGCAAAATCCAGATATGCAGTAGGCACTGAACTAGCGTTATCACCCAAGGCAAGTGTTACACTAGCCAACGTATTGCCACCTGCCGTATAAGCCGTTCCAGATACTTCGTTAGAGGTAGTGTAACCAGTAGTATCCGCACTGATTGACGAGCTATCCGTAAACATCGCAATCTTGAACGTATCCGCACTGATTGCGCTGGATCCAGTTCTTGTATGTGGAGTCCAGAAATGGATCCCCGCCATTGCCTCTGTCTTGAAAGTTCCGCACATAGCGGATGATCCAACTGCCATTACAGCCTCCTTATAATGTCGGCCATATCCTCATGACCTTGCTGTTTTAGTAACGCCCAAATTGTGGTTCGCTCACTTTGTGCCATCCTATTCATATAGAATATAAGTATATTCTTCAAATTTTCTCTGTGTGCCAGGGCCTGATCCCGTATGACAGGAGGGGCCTCTTTAGAAACCAACATGATTTTATTCATAGCCATCTCCGCCATTTCTTCAGGAGAATGACCCCGGTTCGTCGTTGTAAATACCAAGGGATCGCTAACACCGGCGTTGCCCTCACTGCCCAGCATCAAGCCACATCCCTTCTAACTCTATCGTACCGATATTGGTCTCTGGTCTGGAGACCTTCACCAAGATTCTTCAGCCATTGTAGAGCTTCCTGGAATCTTCCATTGTAAACCTGAAGGAGGTCAGCTTCTCCCTTCATGAAAATATAAGCCTCTACAAGGCTACCATACAAAAGGCCGAGTTCCGCGTTGGTTCCAAGCCAGCTTGTCCCGTCAGAACTTGTAGTAATAGACGTTGGGCGATAAAAGTAATGTAATTCCATTGTGTAAACAGCGTCTGGGGTGGGCGCCAACAAAAATGTATCGTTGTCCCAATCAGCATAGTATTTGGGGGTCCCTGTGGTTGCAGGGTTTGGCGTATAATCTTGTAAAGCAGTTACCTGTTTGTACAACAGAAACTCTTTACTCGAAGAGTTGATAACACTCAAGGAATTCTGGGCCAGAAAGTCCGTTGGTTTGGATAAATATTGATTTCCTGAAGTGGCGGATCCCTGTGAAGATCTACGGAACACATCCAGTTGGCATTCTTTCAAAATACGTTCTTCGGCATTGACAATAAAACGAGACAATTGGCTGACAAAAGTCGATTCAGTATTTTGCGTGTAATCTTGAATAGCCGTTTTTAAGGTCGTGAATGTATAGGCCATCTTATGCGCTCACTGTTACAGGACCAGCAGAAGAAAATCCCCCGCCACCTTTAACATTACCAGAAGTGGCTGTTCCACTCCCAGAGGTAAAGGTGTAATTATCGTCATCTACCTTGGTAATAGAAAAGCCAGAACTGTTCTCTATGGCAGCTTCTGTAAATCCGTCAAAGGATTCTACCCTTCTAAATCTAACCGTATCGCCGGTGCTTCGACCATGACCAGGCTCCGTAACTGTTATAACAGCAGAACCACTTGCACTTGATTTGAAACTATCGAAAGCTAGTAAAACCTCCACAGCTGGTTCCGTTCTAGCTGGTCTGCTTATTCTTAATGCTTGAGGATCCGCTCGGACACGCCGAGGCTGTAATTGAGGCTGCTTTGACTCATATTCATCTCTGCCTACGAGATATCCGTTCCACTCCAGAATCATGTTTGTTAATTTGTATGCTCTCCCAGAACGGTCTGAGATACCTAAAGCATGTTTGCCTGAAGCATACCTAGGCATTACAAAATACTCAGCGAAGCATAACTTGGGACTAGCCGTAGAGCTGTCCGCTCTCCGTCCTCTGATGCGGCCCTTTGAAATTCCTCCTCATAAATTTCTTTTAATATTACGATTTTCTGAGGAGCTCTCTTAATTGCTAGATAATAAGCTAAACCTGCTACAAGACATGGAAGAAATCTGAAGGGTAAATCCGCGGTGTTAATCGCGGTATCTGCATCTTCGATACGTCGAACTCGGTAATATATAAGTTCATCCGTAGAATTCTCAGGAGAGGGCCAAACAGTCACTGTAGGTGTTATCAAACGATCTACATAAAATTGCGTTGGCCGGCCTTGGGTTGTCTTATCCGGGGTGTTGAGATAATCGCCTCTGCTTATCCTATTAATACTTATATCTGAACTGCTCCTTCTTATTATTGCTTCCAGGAAGCTTACCGTTGATTGCACATCTATCAAACTCGGATCAGAACTGATAGTTGTACTGGCTGCGCTGCTTGACCCGGTAATTGTTTCACCAGCAGTGAAAGCCCCGGAAGGCACAGTCAATGTAATAGTGGTTGAGGAAGGTTTGCTTATAACAGATGCGGTAACCTCACTGGTTCCCCCAGTAATGGTCTCTCCGACACTAAGATTAGTAGAGGCCCCTACCGTAGCCGTTATAGTCCCAATGGGATAAACCGCAACAGAAGAGGTAGAAGATAACTGAGCCAAAGGCTGTGTTATTTGCTCTACGGTCCATAGATTTAATCCTCTATTCGCCCATTCCGCAAAAAGAAGATTTAGAGATCGTCTGGAAGTTGCAGAATCATAACCTGTTCTGAATTCTAGTCCGCATCTCTCGAAGGCCTCTTCTGTAATTTCGGCCATGTCCAGATTAAAATTAACCGATCCAGAAGTCGCCATATCTTACTCCTTAACTAAAAACAGCTAATCTAATCCCCACGGCTAATTGAGCAAGAATAAGGAATCCTACTGCCCATAGAATTTTACTGAACGTGTCTATAGATTTTTGGATATGATAAATGTCGTTATTTTTGAGAACATCAATCTTCTCCGATAATAATCGTAGTTCGCCTCGTATCTCAACGAGCTCGAGTTCATTCCTACGTTCAATATCACTCATCGCTCTTAAAACTCTTTAATACAATCCAACACTATCGCGTATGTATCACCACTCCCGTGTCCAATTGTAGTGAATCTCAAATCTCCCGTGGGGCTGGAAGCGCTGTTAAGAAGGCCCCCAAAAGAAGAAAAATCAAAATCTCCTTGGTAACCAGAAGGAAGTTCAACTGCTAACGTATCAGTGCTGGCATCCCATAGAATCTTCACGGACAGACCAATGGTGCTGAACCATATCTTGTCGATACGAAGATTGCTGCAAGCGGTGCCATCTTGAAGAGTTGATAGGCCAGAAACATCCACTGCCATAACAGCACTTTGACCAGTATCAACATATGTGTAAGCAAAAGATTTGACTAGTCTTCGGGGGCCATCCTCAATGATCTTCTCGGTAAAAGTATCGGCCATAGCCTACTCCTTAATCTCTCCTGACAAGATCATCATCTTATGCTTATTAGGAGTTCCTAGAGAAGGAGAGCCCAAGAAAGGACTCTCCTTGATTTCGGATTTATTTTATGGCGCGTCATTATACTGGATCATGCCATCCGTAGTTCTTTGAGCGGCAATCCAGATATAATCGCACCAAGCAGCATCTGCTGTGGTCGTTCCAGACATGGCACCGAACCACGGCGTCAAGGCTGAAGTGGGTATGTTCCCCGTAGTAGTTGTTTTCAGCACTCGGTCAACATAGAA
>Ga0209756_1003477_pt1 | contig 12766 bp, 8 predicted proteins | sample ETNvirenome_6_85_FD_184071 | JGI IMG/M metagenome (GOLD analysis project Ga0209756, IMG submission 184071) | Marine viral communities from the Pacific Ocean - ETNP_6_85 (SPAdes) (version 3) | ecosystem: Environmental > Aquatic > Marine > Oceanic | place: Pacific Ocean | collected 2013-06-19
AGTGGATTGAATGCATTTAGAGTTGTAATGGATGAATCAAACAATCCTCCAGATGTAATTGATAGAAATATTATTTACGGACAGATATTTTTACAACCTACACGGACTGCTGAGTTTATTGTATTAGACTTCACAGTACAACCTACAGGTGCAACATTTCCTGAATAAGTAAGATAAAAATAATACATTAAAGGTGGGGTTTATTAAATATAAACCCCATTTTTTTTACTTTTTCAATATTTATATATGAAAACTTATGTGTTATTATTTGACACTTAATACAATAGGAGAAAGAATATGGCAACTTTGATTGATGCAAATCAGGCGATGTTTACACCATTTGAACCAAAACTAAAAAATCGTTTTGTGATGTCAATTGATGGTATTCCAGCTTATTTGATTAAAACAGCTAATAGACCAAGTATCTCATTTGAAGAAGTTGAACTTAATCATATGAATGTAAAAAGGTTTGTAAAAGGTAAAGCTACTTGGGAAACTATTGAAATTACAATGTATGACCCAGTTGTTCCCTCGGCCGCACAAGCAGCTATGGAATGGGTTAGGTTATCTCATGAATCTGTGACTGGTAGAGATGGGTATTCGGATTTTTATAAAAAAGATGTTCAGTTTCAAGTTCTTGGACCAGTAGGTGATGTTGTAGAACAATGGACATTAAAGGGTACTTGGATACAGGCCGCAAACTTTAATGATTTAGATTTTGCGTCAAGTGAACCAGTTGATATATCATTGACTTTAAGGTATGATTACGCAATCTTAGAATTCTAATAAATAGAAAAAAATAATTCCGATGAAAATCCTCAACAAAAATTGAGGATTTTTTCTTTATGTATATATTTATATATGAAATGTTATGTAATATTTTAAAGAGGTTATTAAAAATGTCAGAGAAAACTCAATTAACTACATTCAATAATATTATAGAAGTAGTATTACAACATGAAGGTGGGTATGTAAATGATCCAAAAGATTTAGGTGGTGAAACTAAATATGGTATCACTAAAAGGTTTTATCCAAGTGTGGATATTAAAAATCTAACTAAAGAACAAGCCAAAACAATATATCACATAGATTATTGGAGAAGGGCTAAATGTGATGAAGTTCCACCTCATCTACGACATATCTATTTTGATATGTGTGTAAATTTTGGACAAGGTGGAGCAGTTAAGGTATTACAAAGAGCAGCAAATGCTACAAATAAAGAAAAAATTGACGTTGATGGCGGGATAGGTCCAGCAACACTAAAAGCAATTCAGAACCTTGAACTTGAAAGAGTACGAGCCTATCGAGTTCTTCGGTTCGCTAACTTAGTTATCAAGAAACCAGAACAAGAACGATTTTGGTTTGGTTGGTATAGAAGATCAATGGAGGTCTAAAATGGCAAATACAAACGAATTATATGAAACATTAAACAATCTGTGGGAAGATTTTCAAGAAAACCATAGGGCATTTACAGATAAAGGTAACAAAGCTGCAGGTGGTAGAGCACGAAAAGCAGTTGGTGAAGTAAAGAAACTTGTTACCGATTATAGAAAAGCTTCCGTAACTGAATCTAAGTAGGAGTAAAAAATGGCAGAACAAATAAAAGAATTCAAATTTCCAACGGAAGTCGTTGATTTACCAAGTGGTGGTAAATTATATCCAAAAGATTCTCCATTATCATCTGGGAAAATAGAATTAAAATATATGACCGCAAAAGAAGAAGATATATTAACATCACAGAATCTTATTAAAAAGGGAGTTGTCGTTGATAAGCTCCTCAATTCACTTATTATTACAAAGAATATTACTTCTGATGATTTACTTATTGGTGATAAAAATGCAGTTATGGTAGCATCTAGAATTCTTGCTTATGGTGGAGATTATGTTGTAGAGGTTACAAATCCAAATACAGGTGAAACACAACAGCAAACATTTGATTTAACTTCTTGTGATTTTAAGGAACTTCCTGAAGATGTCGATTATTCTAATAATGAATTTGAATTGGAACTTCCAGTTACTAAAGTTAAAATTACTTTTAAACTTTTATCTGGAAGGGATGAAGTTAATATTTCAAAAGAGTTAGAGAGTTTAAAAAAGATTGGACAACAGGCAGAGGTTACAACAAGATTAAAACACGTTATTACATCAGTAAATGGTGAAACAGATAAGTCTATTATTTCTAATTTTGTAAATAATATGTTATCAAAAGAATCTCTCTTTCTTAGAGATGAAATACAAAGAATTAATCCAGATATAAATTTAACACAAGAAGTAGAATTTGGAGGTGAATCGACAGAATTGGATATACCCATGACTGTCGAGTTCTTTTGGCCTAAAGCCAGAACATAGACCTCAAATACACGAAACAATATTCCAACTTATATATTATGGTCAGGGATTTACACACGATGATGTGTATGGTATGCCATCTTATCTTAGAAATTTTTATCTTCAAAAATTGATTAAAGTTAAAGAAGAAGAAAAGAAAGAGATAGAAAAATCTACCAAAAAATCTTCAAATATCAATAGACCTAATATTCCTCGATTTCCACGAAGATAAGACAATAACTTTTCCACAAATTTAATATTTATATATGAGTAATTCTACCCAATCATGGAGAAAAGAATGTCAAATAAAAAATCATATATGGATAAATCAAATATTATCAATGAAGGTATTTTAGATAAGATATTTGATTTTATTACAGGTGGTAAAATAAAACAGCTAGAAAAAGATTTTAAAGACGACCCAGAAATAAAGAATCAAATAAAACGAATAGATCAATTATCTAAAAAACTACAAAAAAGAATGAATAAACAAGGTTATGCTTGGAAACCATCTGAAGGTGGTTGGGTTAAACCAGGTGAAAAGAGATAATAGATGCCAGACGAACCAAGAAAATATAACAAGGATGGATCTGTTTTTTTAAATTCACCTGATGCTAAGCAATTAAAAAAAGATTTTGCTGAGGTATCTACTGATTTTGGTAAATCTCTTACCAAAGCGATTAAAAAGGCAAATATATCAGGTGCTAGTCATTTTCGAATGGAGTTTTTTAAGGCAGCAGATGCAAGTCAAAAAGCAGTAGTAAAGAATTTTAAAGACCTACAATCAGCAGGTTTTGGTGATATAGCCAAGGCATACACAGAAGCACTTCAAGGTGCACAACAAGGATTAATATCTGCAACAGAATTTGAATCTATCGGTAAGAAATTTATTGATTCAATATCTGAAAAGTTTCCAGATTTGGCACAGGATTTTGCAGAAGATATGGAAACGGCAGTAGGTAGTCTTCAATTAGATAAAATGCAAAAAGATATGGGAGATGCAATTAAAGAATCTGTAAAAGGTGCCTTTGATATGATACCAAGAAATGCATTTACAAAAGCACTTGGTCTTGATTTTGCAATGGATACTTTGTCCAATGCTATAGGTGAAGCAGCAGGTACAGGCTTGGGTGAGTTCGTGAAAGATGCAAACTGGAAAAAAATGTTACCAATGGCCATCGGAGCGGCAGTAGTAATTGGAATTACAACCGCGATAATAAAAGGAGTTTCAGCACTTACAGATGAGGTTGGTAAAGCGTTTGGTGCAATTGGAGTACTTGCATTTGCTCCTCAATTACAAGCAGCCAAAGCCGATGTTATGGAAATAGGTTTTGGTATGGAAGAAGTTGTAAGTTCAGCTACAATTTTATCAGAAAAATTTGGTATATCTTTTGGGGAGGCTATTGGAATTAGTAAATCTACAATAGCAACTGCAAGAGCTCTTGGATTAAGTGTAGATAATGCAGCAGAACTTACTGGTATGTTAATGGTTATGGGTGGTCATACTGCACAGTCAGCTCAAGACTTTATGAAACAAACTCAATTACTCGCACATGCTGCCGGTGTAGCTCCAGGAGCAGTTTTAAAAGATATGGCAGAAAATTCTGAAGCCATAGCAATGTTTACAAAGGATGGTGGTAAGAATATGCAAAAAGCAGCAGTTCAAGCCAAAGCAATGGGAATGTCCATTGGAGATACAGCAAAAATGGCAGAGGGATTATTAAATTTTGAAGATTCTATATCAAAAGAATTAACAGCTTCAATTTTATTGGGAAGACGTATAAATCTTCAAGAAGCTCGTAGATTGGCACTTCATGGTGAAATGGAAGAAGCAACTAAGAGTATGTTAGAACAAGTTGGTTCAGAGGCTGAATTTAATAATTTATTATTACCCCAGAGACAAGCACTTGCAGATGCTTTAAATACAGATTTAGTAAATTTAAAAAAGATGGTACATTTTCAAAGTTTAAGTGCCGAAGAACAAGCAAAGATAACTAAACATGCAATGACTATGAAAGATCTTATCCCAAAAGAAACAATTTCACTTATAACTGAACTTGGATTCCAGTTTAAGGCGATTGGGGCTCATATAATAGCGGCGTTTGCTGGAATAGTTAGTTTTGGTGGTTTTGTAAATGCAGAATCTCCAGGATGGGCAAAAGCACTTAGTGCAGTTGTTGCTATTATAGTGGCTATTGGGTTGGTGGCTGGAGGTGCTTGGTTAGGTTTTAAATTATTAGGACTTGCTATGGGTGGTATGGTTCCAGTTTTAGGAAGTTTTGCAGCAGTAGGTTGGACGGCATTAGTTCCATTACTTGCAATAGCTGCCATTGGTGGTACTATAGCCTTAATACTTATGCAATTTCCACCTATAATTAATTCTATAACAAATATGTTTGAAAAATTAAATTTTGCAGAAGCATTGGTTGGTTTGGTCAGTATAGGTCTTGGATTGTGGGGATTGTCAGCCGCATTGGCATCGGTGGCAACAGTCGGATATGCTGCACTACCTATAATTGCAGCGGTTAGTGGTTTAGCCGCTCTAGGATTGGGATTAGGTACATTTTTTGGAGCAAAAGCAGCAGATAAGGGTAAGTCAGCAGAAGTTACACAACTTGAAACTTTAAATGGTAAAATAGATACTTTAATTGAAAAATTTGAAAAATCATTTATTCCAGAACTTAAACAGTCAAATAAGGAGATTGCTCCAGCATTTGGTAAGCAATTGCAAAAAAACGCGTATAATGAGTAAAGAGATAATTAACTAGGAGATAAATATTGAGTTTTGATAGATTAAAAAATATATGGGAGGAAATGGCAAAGGATTATGCTGATAAAAATTCTGCATATCAAGATCGTTTACAAACTCAATCTACAAAAGATTCACTGGCTTCTGAAATTTCTACTTTTGATGATAAGTTAGCAGTAGCAACGTTAGAGAGTATCTATAAGTATCCACAAGGACATGCACAAGCAGGTGAACCAGTAAAAATAACAGAACAAAATTTTGCACAGTATCAATCTCAATTTGCAAGTGATGTAAATATAAATTCACCTGAACTTCCAGATTTAACTGATACTTTAGAACACCCAAGAGAATTTCTTGCAAGTAATGAGTTATCTATAATTAAAGAACAAAGAGACCAACAACTTTATCAAATTCCTACTATAGTTCAACCTGGTATTCCAGATGATCCAGCAACTCCAAATATAGATGAAACAACATCACCTATAGTAGAGTTTAGCACATCAGATACTCCATTAAATATGTGGAATGATAGTTTGATGTTTGATTTAATATCAAAACAAGGTTTATTAGGAACAACTCCAAAAAAAGAGTTATCAACACTTGAATCTCAATATGGTGTTGTTCCAGAAAGTAATCTTACTGATAAGAGTAGTATATTTTCACCATCATCTCTTTCATCAGAACCACAAGAAGTTAATTATATGCCAGATACTCATATGCTTGGATTTAAAGCTAATAAATTTTATAAAGCACCAAGTGATGTTCTTGGTAATGCAAATTCTCCTGAAAGTTCACCGGATGCTGGTGATGGTACTACATGGCAATGGGGAGAAGGTACAAACGCGGTAACTAGTAGATATTCAGCACGTGGGTGGAATGGTGGTACTGCAACTTTTGGGGGAGATTCATATTCATTTAGTACTGGATTACCTATTAGTAGTGATATATCATGGACAAATCCAGAGACTTATTATGATAGCAAACTGGGTTCACCAAATAGTCCGTTGATTGGTATTACAGGTGATCATCCTGGACCTCCATGGGCAGCAGCTGAAATATTTGATGACCCAGAAACTACAACTATAAATGAAGCTTCACCAGCTATACCAGGTGCATTTGTAGTTGATGGTTGGCCAAACACACATGCTACAGGATTCACATTGAATATTGGTCCGATGAGTCCTAGTCAATTTAAAAATATACCTTCAGTTAGAACTACCAGAACTTGGACTCCAACAACAAATTATTACGATGGTGTTCATACTGTAAATTCAATAGTTGATATATTTGGTGGACCAGTTGATTTTATGACTGGAGCAAATTCATATTATCCAGGTGTTAATTCATTGACAACAGGTGAAGGTGATGATGCTGTTACAACACTTCTTGGTATTCCAGGTTTTACAAAAGATTGGACAACTGGTGGTTATACATTTGGTGAGGGAAATAAAGGAAATTCTAAATTTTTAAAAAGAGAAATTGTAGATGATGTAGAGATTGTAAGTATATTTTCAACTGGAACTCATACAGGTTATCATGATTCAGGAATAACATTTAGTGATACTTGGTCATTTTCAAATCAAATACCAGAACCAACTGTAAGTAGTAATGCTTGGAATATACCAACTGGTTTTACATATTCTTCAAATACTATTACACCCACAGCAACTGTTGATGCTGATGGAAATCCTATATTAGATGGTGACGGTAATCCAGTTATGGCTGATATGATGGGTGGTATATATTCAGGTCATCCAAATCCAACAGTTCATTTCGGAACTGGTGGAAGTATTTCAAGTGATGGAACAGGGGGAACTAAATATTTAGTTGATTTTATGAGTGGAATATCTGGACATGCAGCTAGTACACTTATATCTACTTTGAAAATAAGTGGATTTAATGAAGATTTTGACCCAGGTTCACATGGTGGATATTCAGAAGAAAAACCACAAGGTGATTCTAAACTTCTTGGGTTGTGGGATCAAGAAGGATATGAAAAGCAAGTATTAACATCAATGTGGACTAGTTATGATGTTGGAACAACAGGTCAGACTTTATCATCTATAACATTTGATTCTACTAATACATATTCAGCTCTTTCATCTTTAATACCCCCAGATGGAACTACTTGGAATATACCAACTGATTTTACATATCAAGACAGTATTCATAAAACAAATGCACTAAGTGGTACTGGTAATGAAGTATTTGGTGGTCCAGTTAATTTTATGAGTGGAGAAAATTCTTATTTTAGTACTTTATCACCAGAAATACCAGGATTTACAAAGAGATTTGGTATTTCAGATATTATTGATGATACGGAAACTGATTTACCAATGGGTTACCTTACCGCAGATGGTCAAGCAGGTGTTTCAAGATTTTTGAGAGATGATGAAGGTGGATTCCAAATTGATTTAGAAAATTATAATCCAAATACAGGAACACATACAATTAAAATTCCATCTTGGCAAATGGGTGTTGCAAGTAATATAATCTGGCCAGGACCATTAGGAACTTTTGAATTATATGATGGAACTGGTGATAGTTTATTTAGTGGAGTACCTACATCTGATGGTACTGAGTCGGGTATAGCAGTTAGTACAGATGTACAATGGTCACAACCAATAGGTTTTAGTTATTCTGATACAAGTCATACAAGTAGATTTCACGAAGATTATTCTGATGCTGATGTAAATAGTTGGACATTTGGGAGAAATGTAACTTTTCAGAATGGAGATGTTTTTAGTGGACAAACAGAACTTTCAGTAAACGATTTATCATTTAAAACATTGTATACAGATAATTTTGGTATAACATCACATAAGTTTGTTGGGGATATAGATGATGCTGGTCGTAGATTCGATATGACCAATAATATGTGGTCTGTTAATCCCAACAGAGTATATACAGGAACTACAGAACATGGTTTATTTAAAACTGCAATAGGAAATAATTATTCTGTTACATTGGGTGGTACTACTTATTCAGTTGGAGGTGCTTTAGATACGGGGGATGGTAGAGAACCATATGTTGTTTCTGAAATAGGAAATGATGAAACTCACTGGTCGGCGGATATATTTCCATTATCGAGAATACAAAAAGATGTACAAAGAATAGGTAAATTTTTGGGTTCACAACAGGGTGAAATGTTCATTTCCACTCAAAATTTATTAGGAACATTTCAAACATACGGGGGATTATACGATCCAGCTTCTACCATATTAAATATAGTTTCTCCAAAAGAAGGTTTAGGTCTTCCAATATTAAGATTTAGAAGAGGTACTGGTGTGGCGGGTATTATTGCAAATGCTCTTCTGCCTTCTGCTATCACATATACAGAATATTTAGATAATAGAGCAGGAAGTGGTGGTTTAGATCCGACTTCTATTATGAATAATATAGCAACTCTTGCTAGAATGAACGAGCCTGAAGATTCACCACTTAGAAGACAAACTACATATGCAGAAAAAGATTTAAAGAATAAACCATTAGCATTTGAAGTTTTAGATTTAGGAGAAAGTGCATTAAATATAATAGGTGATATGATGGGATTTAATGCTGGAGCAAAAGATCCAGCAGGAGTTGATATTACTTCAGGAATTGATTCTAAAAAGAATATGCAAATTTCTATGGGTACTAACTCACCTCTTGGGAATCTTGGTAAAGGTGATGTAATGACTTTACAAGGTTGGGAAGAGGTAGAAGAGAAAGAATTAACTGGTCTTGCAAAATTTGGTCAAGATGTCGGAAACTTTATTACAGATACAGTTTCAGTTGGAAGTCAACTTTTAGGACATGGAGCACTTGGACCTCGTGATTTAGATTTAGAAACCTCAAAAGAAGGAATGCCATTTTATTTTAAAGACCTAAGAGATGGTGTAACAATTTATTTTAGAGCATATCTAGAAGGATTATCTGAAACTATATCACCATCTTGGAATTCTGAAAATTATATAGGAAGAAGTGAACCTGTTTATACTTATACAAATAGTGAAAGAGAAGTTAATTTTACATTAAAATTATTTGCACAAACAAAAGATGAATTAAATATGATTTATAAGAAGATAAATAGGTTGACTTCCTTATGTTATCCAGAATATAAACCACAAATGGAAAAAATAAATAAAGGTACAGATGAAAATCCATCAGAAGAAGAAGTAACTTTCTGGGAAAAAGGAAGAATGAAACCACCATTAACAAGATTTAGACTTGGCGAATTATTTGGTTCTGTAAATAATGAAATGACTGGATTTATAAAAAGTTTATCTTATTCTTATCCTGATGAATCACCCTGGGAAATTCAACAGGGTAAACGAGTTCCTAAATATATAACTGTCGATATTGGGTTTCAAGTAATACATTCAACTGTTCCGAGTTTAGATTTTGCAAAATTACAACAGTCTTCTGGAGAACAAGAAGCATTTTACGGAATAACTAAAAATATGTTTGATAAACAGATTGCAAGTAAACAAGAAGATGGTACTAATATAGGACTTAATTTTGACCCAGATGGTAATCCATTGACAGAACTTAAAGAAGGAGTACAAGCAATTGCACAAATATTTACTGGAACTCAATTTTAGGAGAATAATTATAAATGGGTAGATATGAACATTCAAAGATAAAAAAAACTAAAATTATTCGTGGTAAATCGAACCCAAGTAGTTACAATGTAATTTCACATCGTACTACTACTTATAGTTCTATACCAAAAACTGATGGCGATATTTATGTTATAACACAACAAGGTGATAGATTAGATAATTTAGCACATCAATTTTATGGTGATGTTGGTTTATGGTGGTATATAGCAAAAGCAAATAATTTAACTTTTATAACAATTCCAGTGGGAACATCATTAAGAATACCAAAATCAACACAATATGCAGTTGGAACATAATTATAAGGTAAGGTTATGGCTAAATCAATAAATAAAAGAATTTTTGGTACAAGTGTTGATTCATGGTTAAAGTCAAAAATACAATTTAGGCAGGGTTTATCAAAAGCATCTAGTGGTTTAGGTGCTCTTGAATCTGTAACTTCACCTATAATTGACGTTATGGACGATCCAACTTCAACTTATCAATCTAATTTTATTGATGGTGAACATTTTCTCACAGATTTATCTTCTCGTACTCCTTTTGCTAGAATGTGGACTTCTTTATCTATTTTTAAAGATATAAAAAAACCGGATACAGAAACTGTAAAAAAAGAGCAGTTAAGTGACTGGTATGAAAAACGAAGAAAGGGAATGACAGAAACTGATGCACATCAATGGGAAAACACTTATTTAAAGAAAAGTGATGATGGTGAATATAAAGTACATATAATGTTGGATTTACCAAATTCTTCTCAAATTTACGTAGTTGGAAATCATGTTTTAAACACATTACCACGTGATCCAGATTCTATGGTGTTTGAACCCAAATCTGGAACTGGAAAAGATATTAGAGAGGCTATTTTACCATACGAACAAGAAACTGATGATAATCAGTTCATGAGACCTCCGGCCGGGATAACAAATATTAAATCCGAAACAGGTGGTCCTTTAGGTTCAATAAAAACAACTACTGTTGATTTTGTTGTTCATAATTTTTCTGATTTCGAAAGTATATATTTAAGATATTTTTTAAAGCCTGGTGCACAAATATTTGTAGATTTTGGGTGGGATACTTCTAGATTATATTCACCAGAAGAACTAATTGAGAAAAATGTTAATCAAGTAGATGAGTATTTATATGGTGAACTTGGTAAAGTTACTTTATCTTACGGTGATATGGATACTGTATATGGTTATGTTACAAATTATGATGCAAAGGCAAGAGAAGATGGTAGTTTTGAATGTAGTTTGGAAATAGTATCTAAAAATAGTTCATTACTTTCTGATATAGATAAAAAATTAACAGATAGAATAAAAAAGGATTTGGATTTTGAGATTTTAAGTTTAGGTGTAGCGAAAGCAATAGATAGTCCAAAATTTTACTGGGATTCTACAGAATTAGCTAAACAAGGTAAAAAAGAATACGCAAATACGAGAGTTAAAGCAGCCGCTAACCAGGCTTTTAAAATGGAGAATAAATATTTACCAGGCGATACTGGTGGTGGCAAACAGGCTGAACTTTCTTTATATTATGGTGTATGGGTTAGCTATTCAAACTCCGTGGCCACTACAGGGGAAGGAGGAGGTTCAAAAGAAATCTATGTTAATTTTGGGTGGTTTGAAGATAATATCCTCAACAAAGAGTTTGGTTTTAGTGATTCTATAAAGGGATTAACAAGTGCTACTTCAGATGATTCTAATACCGATCTTGAACGTGGGTTTGCAAAATATGATTCGAGTAATTGTTTTATTACATACAGTACAGTATTAAAAAAAAGAATGGAGCATATGGAATTAACTCCACTTAGTTTTGTATATCCAGAAACATGGGGTTGGGAGTATCCTACATATAATACAATTCGTGATAAGGTACCAGATGATAGAAAACGAGATACAGAGGGTGGTATGCATGAAATATCAACAGAACCAGGTGTTAAAATAACACCAATTATGCAATTACTTGAATCTAATGAAGATACTAACAATTTGGCAGGAGAATTATTTAAAATAGATCCCATAATTGGACAGAACGATAAAACTAATGGTGTAATACCATTACGAGAAATATTTATTTCAACTAAATTGATAAAAGATTCTATTACAGACTCCACTAATACAAGTCAATTTTTAAATAAAATATTTAAAACAATATCAGAAGACTCCAATTTTGAAATAGCTTTAAAACTTTGGAATCCTACTAGAGGAAATTCCACATTTTCGGTTCAGGATTCTATGGCACTTAGGGGTTATACGAATGATTATTATGATAATTTATTGACATTTAGTATATATTCATCAAATGCAATCATTAAGGGGTATGATATGTCATTTACTATGCCAAAGGATTCTTTAGGTAATATGGTTGCAATTCAGAATACTTTAAATACGGATAATATTCAATCAGTCAATAAAATTATAGATTCTTTTGTATATTGGGAGAAAGGACAAAGAGCATCATTTAATAAAGAACAGTTACAAGATCATTATATTAGGTATATGCCTTCGTCTGGTAAAGAATCTAGTAATCGCTTAGAAAAAAGATCTAAGGAATATAAAAATCCTTTATTTGGATATTTAACTGATGAAATAGTTTATGGAACGGGCGCTGGGAAAATAGTTTTTGGTGCCTCCCAACCCACATTATCCAGTGAACTAGAGAACAATATTAAACTTCAACAACAAGCAATATCGGACAAGCTTGAAAAAATTAATCCTTCTCAAGGAGGACAGAAACCAGACCCAGACGCTAAAGAGGGGGGTCAAGGGAAGCCCGACGTAGTTAGTGATGATCCAATGTTAGTTATTGTTCCTGATGTTGAGTCCTTCCTAGATGAAAACTATATTAATGAACAGAAACACAGTAATTCATATCCTCTTCCAATAGAATTATCAATAACAATGTATGGTATATCTGGATTTGTTCCAGGAGATTTAATTCAAGTTGATTATTTACCTAAAAATTATCGTGATAGCGTTTTTTTCCAAGTAACAGGAGTATCTCAAGAAATTAGTAATACGTGGAATACTACTCTTTCAACGATGATGAAATTAAAACCAAGAACTATTAATGATACCACAAGTGATATAAA
>Ga0209756_1003485_pt1 | contig 12745 bp, 12 predicted proteins | sample ETNvirenome_6_85_FD_184071 | JGI IMG/M metagenome (GOLD analysis project Ga0209756, IMG submission 184071) | Marine viral communities from the Pacific Ocean - ETNP_6_85 (SPAdes) (version 3) | ecosystem: Environmental > Aquatic > Marine > Oceanic | place: Pacific Ocean | collected 2013-06-19
AATATTAATAATAGAGCCGCCATCGGACGTGCTTAAATTACCAGAAAGGATGTTCCCGAGTATTAAATCACCGGGCAGATATTCTTGGGCGGCTATTACGGTGCCAGATAAAGTATTATATGCCATACAAACGGTTCTCCTTTACAATAATTAGAAGATGAACCAATTGCTTCCATTAGAATAAAGGTTAATTGCTGGGAGGGTGCCTGTCATCGTATATGAAGCTTCATGATCGATATAACTAGAATCTAAAGAGCCTGTGACCAGGATACTGCCGGTTCCCCGGGTGGGGGAGAGGGGCGGATCCGAATATTCATCTTTTATTATGAGAAGACGTCCCGTATTAGATCCAGAAGGGCCCGGCAATGTAATAGTAACTGTGTTTGGTTCAGCAACACCAATAATATAATCAGCCGATTTAACCGTGTAAGTAGATTCAGTTACTTGGTAATAATAGCCCCCAAAGCCTCGCACTCGTACTGATTCATCATGAGCCGAAGCGCTGAAGAGATATGTGTCTGTGCCCCAGCCAGTCTTAGTTATGGTCATACTACCAGTTCGAATATGCACATCATCGTCGGTATTGCCGAAATAGGTCGAGCCGGTCGAATCAATCACCGTCACATCTTTGATGTGCATGTGACTGGCAGTGATGGTGCCGGCAACCGAGAGAGTGCCAGTTAGTTGCAAGAGGTTGTAGGCTGATTGATATGTGAAATTGGCCGTTCCAGAAGAGAAGGTATCTCCGGCGCCCGTCATGTATTGAAGAGACCCGGAAGGACCGTTGGCGTTGCCGCTCACGGAGCCCGTGTCAGAACAGTTTATATATGCCCATCCAAAATTAGCCATTATGATATCCTATAAATGGTAACTGCTTCGGTGTCGACGTTGGTGAGTCTTACTCTAAATGTAGCTGAACTAGCATCATTAAGCTCCATGGAGCCTACAAGTGTTACAGCCCCATCGCCCGCCGTCAAAGTTAATTTGTCGCCACTACCCCCAGCAGCTAGATTTATGACGGTAAAGTCCCAAGCTTGATCGACCGTAGGAAGGGTAATACCAGCAACAATTTGAGCAGCCGTGGGGGTCGCTTTCGATCTGTCGGTGGTGGGGGTAATTTTGGCAAGTCGGCCGAGCATCTGTGCAATTGTAAGGGCATCCGCATTATCAGCAAGAGTGGCCTCCGTTGCTTGATTTACAAAAAAGTTCCCGACAACATTTACAGAACCAGTTGCATCCGTTCCTAGAATGGTGCTTCCGGTTACGCACAGACCCCCGTTAATATCGAGAGTGTGTGCCGGATTATTAAGATTGAATCCCCAGAGAGACCCAGTTCCTACAAAGCCATAATCAGAAGAAGCAGTAATATCAACTCCGGATTTGTTTGTAATCCGGAAGCGTCGGTAGTCAGCTTCCTGGCAATCGACGCCCAATGCCCATGTGCGCGAGAGGTCGGCGGAGCCACCTCCAATGTCCGCGGGGGGTGCCATTTTAAATGCAATATTGGTTTCAGATTTGGGCTGGCGCTCTCCTGAGCCATCCAAGCCTTGTCCGGCTCGATATATAATATTAGTGTTATCATTGCGAGTAAGCAGTGAAATAGTATAAGGGCCGTGGCTCTCAACATGCACTACGCCGCGCGCACTGTTGTCGCCCGATCCGGATACCCACAATGAAGCTTGGTTCTGACCGTGCACGCCCTCACCAGATGCGCCTGAGATGGCCACGAGCGGGCTTCTATCGGCATTGTCGGCATTGCGCTTAAACAAGGCACCCATCGATGCAGTGATATATGGCATTTCGATATTGCTAACAAGTCCAGAGCCCGTGAGTGTACCAATCACACTCACAGAACTAGTGGCGTTGGCGCCAAGGATTGTGCTTCCGGTTACACACAGACCACCATTGATATCGAGAGTGTGTGCTGGATTATTAAGGTTGAATCCCCAAAAGGTTTCTCCATATCGACCGCCTGCTTCAACGGAGCCCGTGGCGCAAAAGCCAAGGTCGCTGGAGGCGGTTATCCCTAGGGACTGTCCGTTGATGATTCTAAAACGACGGTAGTCGGCTGTTCCGCAATCGACACCCCATGACCATGTTCTTGTGCCATCACTTGAGAGATCAGCCGGGGGGAGAAATTTACCATTTAAGTTTAATTCTGTGGAGGGGACTCTATTGCCGCCGGCATCCAAGCCTTGGCCTGCTCGCATCATGAAAGCGCAATGATTATTGGCGCTCTCAATTGAGAGAGGATAAAAGCCATCAGTGAGAATCTTAACAACAGGGTGCCCGCTGTCGTTGCCAGAGCCTGACACCCATAAAGCTGATTGAACGTTCGAGTTAAGTCCGTCAGTACCGGAGGCTCCAGAAATAGCCACCAGGGGGGCTCTATCAGCACTGTCGGCATTGCGTTTAATCAAGACACCCATAGAGGCAGTGATATATGGCATTTCGATATTGCTAGCAATTTCAGAACCTGTGACTGTAGCAACCCCCAAGTTGCCTTCATTGGTCATGCCATAATGGCGAGAGCCGTCGCTTATTTGGAGAGAGCTTCCGGTAATACCGGTGGAAGCACTAATATAGCCCGCAGTCGTGTGTGCGCCGGCGCCGGCAGTGACGCGGAGTCCGCCGGTAACGTTCACAGTACAATTGGATGCGGTACCAAAGTTCATCTGTTGGGCTTCGAGAACGAACTCATTGCGCGCCATCGCAGGTCCACTGGGGTAGTCGCCGGAGAGATCTCGACCACCACAATTGATCCTCGTGTAGCCATCCCCCCTTATTCTGAATGAATATTCACTGTTCTCTTGGTCAGTATATCCAAACGTTATATGATCGTTAGATGTAGTAGTCGCCATTTGAAACTGGCATGAAGACTGAGTTTGTGCATTATGAAAATAAAAGCCGCGGTCGCCAATGGTGTTGGGACTGTCAGCAGCAAGGTTCGAGCCCGGCAAATCGATGTGGGGAAGTTTGAGTTCCACTCGACCATCAGCGTTGCCTGCGCGTACTGAAGGCTCTGACCATCCCCGAGCATAAAAGTTTACCCATTTTCCGAATTGATTTCGGGAACCTTTCCAGAATTGGAGCGCAGTGTGGGTTTCCAATGCTGAACTCAACTGAAGCGCTACGCGGGGGGCGGTCCCGTGGATGCATACCCCACTAGACGCCGTTAACCCTCCTGATACGTAAAGGGCAGATCCTGACTCGGCGACTACCGTACCCATAGGACCGCCAATAAAGACACTCGAAGCGGTAAGACCGTGTTCGAGTTTGAGGGTAGAGCCTGTAATGTTTGAGGAGGCACTAATGGTGGAAGGACTTGAGGCGCCCACAGCTAAACTTGTGCCGTCAAATGTGAGGTTTGCGCTTTCGGCGAGATCGTTAGAGGCGTTTTCATAAAGAACGCGATTGGCAGTGCCACTATCAACGTCGTTGCCTACCTTAATAGAGTTGGCGGCGCCGCTCGATCCGGTAACGTTTTGGAGGAATGAGCCATCTCCAAAGAAAAATGCGCCGGAGAGCGCTGCCGATGCAGATATATTGCCTTCAACAGTAAAATCTCCAACTAAATTATTTCTTCCGGGGGAAAATCCCTCGCCTGAACCAAAGCCCATTTTTAAGTATCTCCTTAGTTTATTAGACTAGATGGTCAGTTAATCCTGAGCCGGTAAGATCGTACATGCTCATTCGGTCGATTCCTGTAAGTTCTGCTATTACCCTGTACTCTGCATTGCCGCCATTAGCTGGAGCACTCACAAATATACGATTACATTTTGCATTAAAGGTATACGAATCCTCATCACTATCCAATTCAACATAGTGCACCCCACTAATTACAGGGCCCGAGCCTGTAGAATTAAAATGTACTCGAATAGTATAGCTAGAGTGATTAACTACAGTAACATTTTTGGTTACATAGGGAAAGTCATATTGGATCTCCTGCAAAGGGGCATGAGTGGTGGACCCACTAATGTAAGGCTGCCCTGCAACTTGATATGATCCAACGTTTGCTAGCCCTGGAGGGGCCCATCCAATGTGCGATGACATTATAAAACTCCTAATTTATATATAGATATGTAGTAAATAGTTATCATATTTTTCTATTGCGCCTTCTTTCTTGGGCGCGCTTTCTTTTTTTTTCATCTCGCAGCCTTTGTCGCTCTGCGCGGATGCGTTTTTCCTTTTTTGCCACCGAAGGTTTTTTGTAATGTCGACGCTCTTTAGCTTCGTCTAAAATGCGGTCTTTTTTAACCTTTTTGGTAAAACGACGGATCATTCTATCCACACTTCCGCGGCATTCTTTTAGTGTAACTTTAACATGTGCGCCTTTAGACATAATTCTTACTTCAGTGCCTGCCAAATCGCTGTTGATTTATTCATAATCGCATCAATGTCGACACCAGCGTCCCGCGGGTTGCCAAGATCGGGATGCCCCTGCGCAGGCTCGTGATTGTTCATAGGATCCGTTCCTTCAAAAAGATCAACCCCATTATAAGCCTCATTCCCGATAGAGTCCATTAAACTTTGGCGGTATTCATTAATTTTCTGAGTGCTCTCGGTGTTTTTTCGCTGTGAGGGGGCTCGCTCTTGGCGCGGACGCGTCTTCGATTCTACAATTACATTCTGTCGTAGGCCTTTTGCAACCTCCGATACAACATTAGATAGAAGCCCTTCTTCTAAAAGGACTTCGTGGATGCATTCCTTAACTAATGGTTTAATTACTCGTTTTAAATCTGATTTCTTCATTTTATTCCTGATAGTTCTTTCCACCGCGCCTTAAGAGAATCCCACGGCTCGTCTTGTTTGACTTCGGTAATAATTTGCTTCTTCTTGCATTTTGTGCAGCCTTGGGGTCTTTTGCTTTCGCTCACGCCTCCAGGTTGCACTAAGCCGTAAGTTGCGTATACTTGATACAATGCTTTTTGTTGTTCCGGAGGCAATTTAACTGGAATAAGCTTCTTAAGGGCTTTTGTGAATGTTGCTTGGCTCACTTTGGCTTGAGATTTCACAAATTGGTGCAAAAGAACTTTGGTCAATTTCAACAATGCGGCGCCTTTGCCTTTAAATTTAACACCCCTAAGAGCCCTTTTGCCATCTCGAACAACAGAACCGTCTACACTAAAATATGCTTCGGGCGGATATTTACTACCCCCTTTAAGGGCTTTCAAAAAGTCATCATAAGTGGCACTATCGGTATCAGGATGAGATTTCATCTGACCGAAAGCCTGTTGGATTCCACTCTTTCCTTGGACGCCCTTGGTTTTGGAGGGATCTCCGATCACTCCTGCGTCTTGAGCTTTCTTCATTAAAGCTACATCTCGTTTCCGATTCGGAGAACCGGTGCGAGTGCCTGTGGTATAAATATCGGACTCGTCGCTATCTAAATTAACAAGGCCAGCACGGGTTTTATTCGGTAAAGGAATTTTAATACAATCTTGTTTCTGCTCGCTCCATTCAAACCCATCCTTGCAAACGCAATTGCCTTCGGGATTGAGATATCGTGGCTCCTCACATTCAACTGGGCCGGGCTCCTCTGAAATACAAGCTTGTTGTTCTTCGTCCCATACTTGTCCTTCTTCAGGACACACACATTCTCCTTGCTTATTGAGTATGCGCGGTGGGAGACACTCGGGCTCTTCTTCTCCGGGAACACACTTACAAGTCGAGGGAGACTGTGTTTGATTCTCCGGATCTCGACATTTAACCGGCTTACAAATACACTGTTTAGATGCCTCATCCCATTGCATTAATGCATCGACAAGTCCATCGTCCTCGACTTCGCGTAATCCCATACGACGTGAAGCCCCACGTTGAGACGGGCGCGTATAGCGAGTTGCATCTTCGGGAGTGCCGCCTTCACCACCGCCTTCGCCGCCGCCTTCGCCGCCGCCTCCACCACCGCCTTCGCCGCCTTTGGAAGACGGAAGAGTACCATCCGGATTAGGACATACACAGTCTCCCTGCTTATTCAGTTGGCGAGGGGGTTCACATTCGGGCTTCACTGGATCATCGGTGATGCCTCCTTCAAATGGTACTAACTCCTTGCCGAGATCGTTTAACATCTGTGCGCGGGAGGACTTCTTTCCTTTCTGTCGAATAAGTGCGACGGCTGCTCCGGACAAAACGAGGCCAATGCCCAACGTAGCAGCCAATCCAGAGGCTGCCATCATCTGACCAGTGGCTGCGGTGATGGCGCCTTTGCCCATCTTGCCGGGAATACCTTTGGTAACTTTTTGTGTTAATTCCGCTAGCGCTTTAGAGCCTTCATCAAGCCATAATTCACGGTTGGAGGCGGGAAACATTTCGCCAATCGTTGAGGCACCACCTTGAAGAGCCTGGGAATATGCTGCCTTGTCAACACCCAATTGAAACAATTGAGTCGGATTAGTGGGGTCAATACCCAACTTCTTCATTACGCCAAAAAGCTGTTGGGGGGCAACGTTGGGAGCAAATGTGCCGGGGTTGCCGGTGGCGATACGTCCAAACATCTGGGTAAACCCTTCTCCCGGCTGGGGCCCAATTATTTTCTGGATTTTTTTGAAGCCCGAGGCAATGGTGCGCCCAAGCTTGGGATCGGGCCCATATTGGAAAGTCTTGAAAATTTGGATTGCCCATGGGGTTTGAAGCAGAATGGCGCCGAGAACACCTGCCAAGCCGCCCAATGAAAGAATAAGAGGCATAAGAATGCTTTCCAAGCCTTTCATGGTTTCGGATCCGACTGCCTCGCCCGACCGGCCGGCCTTTGTATAGGAACTTCCAGGTTTCCCTTGCTCAGTATCATGAGTAGGCTGCTCGGCGAGAGCTTTCTCAGCCAACAGATCAGCTTCTACGCCTTCTAAACCTTCTTTAAAGTGCTTATAGGCATCACCCAATTTATAATCCATGATGTATTTGACATATTGGCGGAGGCCTGCTACCAGATGATTAGCAGAATCTGGATCAATTCCCTCTTTTCCGTCGCTAGCTTTATACTTTTCAACGGCCACATCAAGACCGTCATAGACGGCGGCTATCTCATAGAGCGCACTCATGAATTCTGTTTTGTCTTCCATGTTTGGAAACTCGGGAAATTCTTTTTCAAGCACTTTCCGGAATTTGCTTCCTTCAATGCTTGCGGCTTTTTCCATCGCAGCTTCTAGTTTCTGGATAGCATCCTCTTGGCGGGCGCCGCGGCCGCCAAACATCTTGCCGCCTTTTTCCAAAGGTTGTATATACTTAGCGCTCCAGTACTTAAGCTTTGACCAGACGCCTTCTTCTAGGATCTGCTCTTCGGTAAAACCGGCTTCCAATAAAATTTCTTTGTAACATTCTTCAACAAGAAGTTCCCACCCAGTGGGCTTTCTATCTTCAGTGGCGAGATAGTCGCGCCATGCATCCGCATGTTGCTGGGCTTCCTTGAAGCTGCTCCATTTTTTACTCATTTTCTAAAACCTCATTTAACAGTCGATTGATACGATCTGCTTTAGTAAACACGTTAGGAGTGCTCAAATCCTTTGCTTCTTTCATCATATATGCGCCGGGAGTGGAGGGCTCCGATACAAAATCAAAACAGATAAGCTGGAAGTCATCTTCTACGATGGTCTGTCCTTGCCCTTCGCTAACGGATCCCATGCCTCGGGATGAGATACCAAGCTGCGCGCCACTGTTGACAAGACCGCGAAGGATATTGCCGGATGGCGTATCAAGCACTTTGACTTTGCCCATCACTGCCTTGTTTTCCATCCACACATCTGTTACCATATGCGAAGCGTTCTTTAGGTTAATGATAGAGTCGTCTGGGTGGTCTAATTCGCCCAAAGCCCTGCGTTCTTTAACGAGCTTTTGATAATTGTTGACCTCGCGCGTTAATACACGATAAGGATAAACGCGGCCGTTACCATTTTGGACGTCCGCTTCCTGTAATTTGCCGGAGAGCATCATGCCGCCATTAGAAACAAAACGTTTCTCTTCTTCTGTAAGAAGATCTTGACAGACACCACCCTCACAGAGTGCATAGTACTCTCTTAATAAGACCTTGGCCATAGCTAAGATCCCTTACAGCAATTTCTTACTGGCTGCAGCATCCATTTACGTGTCCATATATTTATGTTCATGTTTTAAACCTTCATCTCCGATTAGCATATTGAGAACATATGATGTTCCAGATGATAAGCATCCTAAAATTAAATAATTTGCAGGCGTTACATCAAAATTAAATAGTTCTGTGTAGGGAGAAAGTAACATTAAAATCCACCCTACATGGAAACCCATGCACATGGGGCACGAAAACATTTGACCAAGCCACCCCTTAGTTGGTCTTAGTCCCTCTAAAATTTTGCCGTATACTAAAATCTGCGTCATTCCATAAGCTGCTAAAATAAAATATAATAAATCCATTAAAGCTCCTCTAAAGCCTGTTGAAGTCCCGCAATTATGGATTGTAAAGTTTCGCGGGCAAGATTCGTGTCGGTGCCGGCGGCGGAACTAACCTTTGTCACAACGCCTTTTACTTCAGTCTGGGCGTCATTAAAGATTGCTGCCTTTTCTGCTGGCGCCTGTTCGGCGTCATCTACCTCGTTGAGGATTTCTCTCCACTTTTCTAATAGTAACTTCATTTTAAATTGTATACAAGTAACTCAACGAATAGGGATCTCTAATATATCCTTGACGAATAGAGCCTTGTTCAGTATGCTGTGGCACTTCTCCCAACTCTGTGGAGTCGGCCTTGTCAGGATGGATCAATTCGTCATCGGTCATTGAAATAATAGCTTCGGTAGACTCGAAATACGGACGCTCTTCATCAATAAAATTAGAAATATTGATAAGCGCCATTTTAGCCGTACTAAGATTTTCGCTGGATGCTTGTTCCATTAACGCTTCGAAGGCTCCATAAAAAGAACCTCCCTGAATAGAGTCGGCGACGACGAGGCCCTGCTTGCGCAACATAGCAAACAATCTATTCTGTGCTCCATAGACGAGATCGTTCATCGTTTCTTTGGGAAATACTGTAATTTTATTGTTTTTGGTAGACAATACAATATCAATGTCACCATGTTCAAAAATCATTAAATCTCCGTTAAGGCTCTTTCGCACATCTAATTCTAGGCGGACTACGGCACTATCTGCAGCATCTCCAATTCTAACTGTGATGGCCATCTGAATAGATTTCCTTTACGAGGCTTTGAGTTTTCATAACTGTTAGCAGAATTTCATCGTCGATAGTGCACTCTCGCAGTTCTTCGAGACGGGCCACAATCTTTTCGGTTTTGGCCAACATTTGTTCATCTTCTCTAATCTCTGTCAAAAGAGTGGCCTTTTTAAGATCGGACTTTAAACGTGCAATTTCTTCATTTAAAAACATTTTTAATTCTAGTGCATTATCTGCAAAAGAGGAGATATAATAAGTTAGCAGCTCTTTTTGCTCTGCTAAAAGCTCATTTTCATATTTATTATTAAACTTATTGGTAAAAGAACTGACTACCAAATTATCAATATCAGTGGGAAGCTCAATAGTTGAAGCATGCTGCGTCATCTTCTTAATAATCTCTCCCTCTAGAAGTACTAGATCTTTAGGCGAGATCCTATCAGAAAAAATTTGTGCTATCGAAGCCAAAGTTTTATAATTGGGAACAAATGTATTAAATACCCCCGGCTCTAAATCGCGGTTAACATCATTAATGAGGCGAGTCTTTTGAGCAAAAAGGCTATTAGGATCCAGTAAACGATGAGCCATCTTGGCCTCGTTTAATACTTTTTGGGATGTTTCTTTATCCAAGCTTTGATTTTCATAAAGAGATCGATGGCATTCTAAATCTTTCTTAAGAAGAGAACCATCTTGAAAATGCTGCTTAATTATATTAAGAGTAATATCACGTCGTTTTGTATCCTTTCGTAAAATTGCAACTGTCGCTTCTCTAAGAAGAGCTTCATATACAAAAGCAGTATTTCTTTTTTTATTATGCCTTGTCTTCACTTTCTTTCTCCATAACTTCTTGTTTACTTTCTTCGAGCCCCTTTAAAAGAGATCTCACCGAGTCATTAATTTGAAACAGTTTGGTTTCTTCTAAAAGTTCGCCATTATTATAAGTAGATGCATCTTCTTCATAAATACCAACTGATGCTTCACTAACAATTCCTCTACCAAGAGGGCCTAGCCCATCAGCATGTCCTGGATATAGCACTCTAGGTACCGCCGCATATTCTGGGCCGGCAGCAGCCTTGGTGTGGCGCGAGAATGCGCCGGCGCCGCGGCGATCTCCACCGGGGTTTTTCCGAGAACCCTTGGGGTGATATACTTTTCCCTTGGCTCCGGGTGTAAGTCGTGGTTCGTTACGTGAACCGGGGGGTACCGCTAATAGTGCGGATTCATCCCCTCCGCCTTCTGGGCCCCCAGCGTCACCGGCCGGCATTTCTTCTGGACCTCCTCCGAGATCGCCGCCGAGATCTCCTCCGAGATCACCGCCAAGATCTCCTCCGAGATCGCCGCCGAGTTCGCCTCCCATGCCACCGCCGGCGCCGCCTGCTGCCGCGGCTTCAGCAACTGCTTGAAGTGCAGCATCGTGCTTGCGATCATAATACATTTCACGCTGATTGCGTATGAACTCTTCATTCGACATGGCGAAAATGTTTTCGGTAACCCAGCGGCGCGAGAAATAGCCTTCAGTGGCTGAACCTGCAATGTCAAACTTCTGCTTCCAATGCTCGATTTCTTGAAGCTCGGAAATGCGCGAAGGATTATTGAGAGATAAGCTAAAGCTTAATAAGTCGTCGCCTCTGAAGCCTAGCGTATAAAGGTGAATAATGGCAATCTTGGTAAGCTCTGCAATAATCACGCGCTGTAAGCGTTGAATGGTGCGGGCAAAGCGAATGTCCTTTTGTGCCAGAGTGGTCTTGTCTTCTTCTCCGCCCTCGCCCATTGTCAGGTACGATTGAGGCACCTTCAATGCCGAGAACAGTTTGTCACGGAGATACTTGATATCATCAATCTCTGTGATGTTAGATGCGCCGGCGAGGGACACGATATCTGTTTGAGACCCAGCGCGTACCGGAATGAAGTAGTCTTCCTCGATGCTCATGGGATTATAGCGCAGGTCAACTTTCCCTGTTGCAGGATCTACTACGGAATGTCTTTTAAGATTGGTGACTGTCTTTTGCATGAATTGCTCAACATCTTGTGGAGGGATGCCCCCAACGTCAATCTTGAACACGCGGCGTTCGGATGAGCGGATAACGCGGTATGCCATCATAGCATCTTCCATCAGCGTTAGCTGGCGCCAGATGCGTCGAGATGCCTCCAAAATTGATGTACCATACGGAGCATACTTGTCATTTCCTAAGATGCGGAAATGGGCAATTTGCCAGTTCTCGAAGGTCATGCCAGCGGAGTTCCACTGATATTGAACGTAGTTGGGATTGGTGGAGTCTTTGCCCTCTAGTCTTTCGATTTCTTGTGGGGGCAATGCGATCACAGATTGAACGCCATACTTTTCATCGACGTCGAGATATAAGAAAAAGTCGCCATACTTGCACATCGTGCGGGCCCAGCCGAAAAGATTATACTGAAGGTTGAGGATGTTGTCAAACATAACTGCTAACACCGCTTCGATTTCTTCGTTGGGGCATTTGATGTTGAGCATGGGGCGCAGTTCAGAGAAGGTCGTCATTTCATCTGCATAGATATCCATGCTGGAAGCAATCTCTGGCATGTACTCCATTTGATCAAAATCTACATATCGTTCAGATCTGCGCTGGTTTTGGATAGCGTTTGTCGCAACTGCATCTAAAGGATTATAGAGAGTCTTCTTAAACTGCTGGCCAGAGGCGGACTTGAATCTAGAACCAAATTTGTCTAGATGTTGCCTTCTAATTCGCCGGCCCGATTGGGACCGATAACTTACGATAGGTCCAGAAAAAAGCCTTGTTAAAGCTTTGAACAGTCCGGTGTTGCTATTGACAGGGTTGTTATTGGGTAATGCCATTTATAATCTCACTTAATAATCCATTTATATTGGTCATACAGCTGTTGTGCTTCGGTCATTTGATCCATGATGTTGTCTTTTTTATATCCGTGTTGCCCGCTAATACGGGTATTCATTGTAGTTTTAGTTGTAATGATTGCATCTATAAATGCTTTTTTATAATTTAATTCTCGCGCATTAGATTGAAGTGCCGTATCGCGTACCCAACAAGCAATAGCCAAAGCCATAATCAAATCATCATTATAGCTTTTCATCGCTTGCGGTTTGCCGTTTTTCCAAATAAAAGTTTTCATTTCATTAACAGTACGTGAAGAATACACTTTAATTAGTTTGTTTCTGATAAACTCCTCTAGTTTCGCGACTATCAACGGTCGCGTTTTCATAGAGGTCGTAAAGCCTGGGATAGCGTTGCTCTGGTATTCAGCTTGGTGCTGTTCAATATATTCATGCGTAGATTTAATAGAATAATATAAAGTAGGATAACCGTATTCTATGAGTTTGTCAAGTACTGTATAGCCAATATTATTATTTTCTACTACTAACATTGCATTTCCGAACTCTCGGCCCACCTGATTTAACATGTTAGCAAACATATCGGGCGTAGGCTTTCCTTGATATTCTCCAATGATTTCAAGAGTTTCTAATTTTAAAATATGAAATGTCGAAAAATCGGCGCCGTCGCCGCGGGAAACATCGACCACCATGAGATAATTGCAAGTAGGATCAAATTCTTCCCAAATCCAAAAATTACGATCAAACCCTGTACGATATTTGGGCTCTTT
>Ga0209756_1003487_pt1 | contig 12743 bp, 20 predicted proteins | sample ETNvirenome_6_85_FD_184071 | JGI IMG/M metagenome (GOLD analysis project Ga0209756, IMG submission 184071) | Marine viral communities from the Pacific Ocean - ETNP_6_85 (SPAdes) (version 3) | ecosystem: Environmental > Aquatic > Marine > Oceanic | place: Pacific Ocean | collected 2013-06-19
CAAATTTATTTGATTCCCGGATTATTTGATGAGAAACAGCAAGTGGTGCAAAAATTAATACTTTCCCTCCTGTTTTCCTATGTACCTCCCATGCCCATGATAATTCAATTAGTGTTTTGCCTAGTCCTGTCCCTGCGAAAACAGCCGCACGGCCTCGCTTTAACGCCCATTTTGTTATGTCTTTTTGGTAGTCAAAAAGACAGTCTGGGATATTCTTTGCTTCAATCCCTGGGAATGAGATTGATTTATTTTTGGATTTTATGAATTTGGTATAACTCATATTTTCACTGGTTCAATCACCCACTCGCCGCCTTCCTTTTGAGGTAACGGGTAGCATTTATAAAAATAGAAAGATTTAAACTTATTCGCGGCGACTTTGAGCTTGCTGATCGAGTTCATCTGATTTGATTGTCCGCCTGCATGAAATGCTGATGCTTTGACCTCAAAGAAGGCGCATCCAAGTTTCGGGTCAGAATAAATCGCAAAGAAATCAGGCTTGTAATGTAAACGCTCAGCTAACTTGAACGTTATGGGTTCAAACATATATTCGATGATTTCGCCCTTGATCATCAACTCATCAAGAATCTTTGCAAAACGCTCCTCGGTCTTGCTCATCGCACCTGGGACACGGCGCTTAATCGGTCGGTTGTGCGCTTTCATTCCATTCTAAAAGTGCATTGTCATAATTAGCGCGAGACTCATGCACGATATCCAAAAGGACATCTGCTTTAATAACGCCCTTGAAATAATCCGATTCAAGAAATTCTTTTGTAAAACGGATTTCTGCTTCGTATTTTTTAGTATAATGGATCGATGCTATTTTCATTTCATCAACTTTTGACCACATTTATCACAATGGGTCATTGACCTAATTAATAAGCGCCGTTCCTTATTGATTACCTGCCGGACTCGGGACGTTGAAATTTCGTATACCCAGGCGAGTTCTTTAAGGGTTTGACCCGCCTCAAACATTAATAAAATCTCTTTGTTCCTTTTACTTTTATAAAATGGATTCATTTTGAGTCCTTTGCATATTTCCGCTTAACGGTTTGCAGATATTCCCTTATTGTCATGCGCCCATATTCCGTTTCGATTTCATCATTGAAATAACGTGGTTCAGGACGCGTTCCGGTATAATCGTAATCCACGCCATCCGGCCCGATCCAATTCAATATGCGATCATTCGGATGCGTCATTTGTTCTTCCCATCGATGAACGCCTGAACCTCGCTTCTGAGATAGATGCGCGGGCCGCCAGGGTACAGATATTTGAAATTGATCTGCCAGAAATTGTTTAAAAATTTCTGGTAACTTACGCCGCAAAGGGTCGCGGCATCAGTAGTCGTCAGAAGCTCATCGCTAGAAGCGCTGAACAGGTCTTCGCCATTATCAAAGGGCGCCTCCAATGGCGCTTTTTTCGAATCCATTCGCGTACCTTAATAATGTAATTTTGCGTTTTGCCTTTAAAAGAAATATACATTTAGCATTCATATATGGTCAAGACTTTTTTTAAAAAAAAATGTCTTTAATAATATCCTTAATAATATCAAAGATTTTGGGAAATATTATTTTAGGTTACGTCCGTGTTTCATCTCGTGAACAGATAAACGGAACCGGGATCGAGCGCCAGATCAAGGCGATTAAAACCTTTGCAGAGAATATACACGAAAAGGTACGCACTCCCCGTATAAGTTTGCGTATATTCACCGAAGAAGGCATTTCGGGAACCGTGGAGAAGCGTCCCGCATTCTCCGAAATGATCGCCTTCGCGGATGCAAACGACTGCAAGGTCATCATTATTGAAGATATGACACGCCTGGCGCGTGAGCTTTTACTGCAAATGCAACTTGCAACCTATATCGCATCGAAGGAAATCGATTTGTATTCGGCAAATACTGGTGAAAATATATCTAAAGCAATTTATGACGACCCGATGCGTAAGGCCATGATTCAAATGCAAGGCGTATTCAGCGAGCTTGAACGGTCCACGATGGTCAAACGTATGATCGGCGGGCGTAAAATACAGCATGAAACCGGAATGCGAAACGGAAAACCGATCGAAGCACGCGACCGAAAAGGGGAAATCCGTATTGAAGGGCGTCCACGTTTAAGCGAAACAAACCCCGAACTTGCTTTGCGTGTTATCGAATTATATAAGTTAGGAAAGACGCTTTACGGAAGCGCAAAGATATTGAACCAGGAAGGGTTCAAATCTTCAACTGGCGGGCTGATTTATCACACTCAGGTTGCGATCATTCTAAAGGATTGGAGGAAAGGCGTATTCAGTAGGACCAAAGCGCTTGACGCGGTAAGATATCGAGATGGATGAATCGGTGTTTGTGTTCGCCTTTCTGTTTAATTCCGATGCCGGAAAAGCCTACACGCCTAGCGTGATCGACCAGGGCGAGCGCCCGTGGTCCGTAGATGCGTATATCTGCTCCCATCGATTGGAGATGGGCGCTTTTAGGGTAACCGCCTGAATCTTTATTGTGTTTTTCACAGCGCGCCCCTGACGTTATGGAGAGCGGCCCTAGTTTGTCACGTAAGGACTGCAACATCTTCATAAAATTCTCGTCCATATTATCAAGCCCGCATCCGCATTTGCATTGCATTTCAGCGCGGCTGAAGTTCGGCGTGAGCATGTCAGCCATGTAAAGCCCCGCGCAAGCGATGAAGGTTCGGCGTAATATAAGCGAACCGCATTAGAGTTTCCCGCCCATCGCCTTGAGATATTCGGCGAGGATCTTGTCATCCAACTCGTTTTCGGTCGACTTCACCAGTTTCTCCAAGAGAAGAAAAACCACTTTAATAAGTAGTTTTTCAGAAAGAAAAGAAAGCGCCATCGTCTTTGCGACTCCGGCAACGACGGGCGCGAGTGCGGCAATCATATTTTATCCAGTTTCAGTTCAAAACGGCGCAGGACTTCGGTTAATAAGGTCACACTTTCCTCCATCTTGGAGGACCGTTCATTTGTCTTGCCGATCAAATCCTGCAAGGCTTTATCGTTATCGCTATCTTTTTGCATCCACTCTGTTCTTTCATGAACTTGGAGCTTCAGCAAATACACAATCAGCCACCCGGCAAAGCCCAATGACGCCAGCGTGCCACCGAGGTCGGCGAGGGATTTGATGAGATCGGTGTCCATTACTCAGGTTTTTTTGGAAAAACAATTTTTAATGGATCACTATTTGATGCAGGTAGATTACGCAAATCGTGTCTGTATTTCTTCATCTCGTCAGATAAGTTTCTATCACTTAAAGCGTACACATCTGTTTCTCTTAATAACTGATCTCTTTTGACTCGTAAATTATCTAATATTTCCTCGTTAGTTTTAGGAGGATTGCTAAATGATTTATCCTTATTTTGAATCATCCCTGGTGAAATATTATCTGGGACCTCTACGTAACCGTCTTCAGGAGTCGTAGACATATTTGTTACAACACCAGACTCAATTTTAGCATACGTCATTTTAGTTTCTCCACGATTACAATCGTATAAATTTCAACTGAACCCATATCGGCCGCAACCCCCAATCCATTAGTCGTTTTTGCAGTTGCAAAGTGATGACGAATCTCGTAGGCGTTTGATCCTGACGGTGTAATTATCGCAGTTCCAAAACTTCTGTTTGCAGAGTTGAGATCGCCTGTATACTCACAGGATCCATACACTAAATAACTTGTACCTGTATAGTCGTACAGTGCGGATCGGTGATCGTCCGCTTTGTATGCAGGACAAGACCAAGAAACTTTATAGGTGCCAGCCGTAACAGTGAACCGATCACTGGATAACGAAACAATGGAATCTGGATCTGATTCCGTACCTATATTTCTGGTATTCCAATTCGCAGATGATGCTCCACCTGCCGTGCCAGCACTTTTTTGATCCGTTATGACGGCAACAGAAATAGCGTTTCCAGTTCCTCCTGCCGGGAAAACAACCGTTGCCCCAATCGTTACTGCCCCACCGGATTCAGTCAAAACGGCAGTTGATCCGTCAGACTCGTAAATCCCCCCGGCACTCGGTAATTTTATTTTTGCATCGGTGTTTCCGGAAAAATCGATATCTCCGGAACTGTCGATGTTCAAACAGTCAACGGCATTTCCGCTACTATCGCCCTTCAACGACAAATCGGTGTCGTTGGTAACAGGTTTGATTGTGTCGACTTTCAGGGTACTCATAAGACCTCGGTTAAATTAAATGAAATGGTTCGGAGACTTTGGGTTTCGGCGGCGTAGCTTTCCTCCGGCGATCCCACCGACGCAAAAATGCAGAACAGATCGCGTTCAGCCGTCATATTCGTAAGAATTTCAACCGGAACCGGAAGCCCGCGTCTGGCGTTGGAAATCCCGACGATTTCATCAGCATCTGACTGGGTATAAACCGCTGATGCCGAATAACCGCGGGAAACGTTCCGAAGTTTTGTCTGATACGAGCCGTTTGGCCCGAACCGTCTTGTTGAATAATCGTTATAAATCCGGTCCAGTGTTTGCGGATTTGCGACCGTGGTCGAATTTCCTACCCGGAAGATTCCAATTGATACAGGAAGCTTCAAAGCCGTTACTGCTCCCGATGCGACCGAGCTCGAAATTGTAATTGATCCGGAGGTTGTCCCGTCTCCTATGATCTTAGAAATCTGGTACTCGGAGCCTCCGATCGTGACGAATCCTCCAAGGAAAACTTGTCCATGCTCGGAGATGTTGACGATTGCATTTGAGGAATCTTCAAACCGTCCGGTCGCTCCTGAGTCTTGTCTCCAGTTTGCGATCGAATTCGTCGTTGGAGTTAATGGAGATCCTTTAACGTCAGTCGATGTCGTCAATGCAATATCAAGCGTCGAGCTTCCGGAAATTGAAATAAACAACGGTTTTTTCCGCCAGGTGGTTTTCAGCCCCCAGGGTGTAAATCCAAACGCGTCCTGGAGTTGTGTCGCAGAAAACGCGGTTGCACCTCCTCCATCGACGGCGTAGGTTCCTGAATCCGCCATCCAGTTGCACAGCGCAAAGGTATCTGATGACCCGCTCAAAGTCGCGCGGATCGTGATCGAAGTCGCGGAACCAATCGTTCGCTGGCGCGGTTGGTCGGTTTGCACGTTCGTCACGGGCCAGCTCGATAGAACCGTGCCGGATGTAATGGAAACCGCGCTAATGGTATCTGACGTGAGAAACTTCATTATTCCTGCGTGTACGAATTCAAAACCGCGTCACCAGCAAAGGTCGTTATTTCCCCGGCAAAATCCCAGGACCGCCGACGGACAAAGAAATTCCCGGAGACTCCAAGCGTATCGGAATAAAATTGAATCTTATTCCCTGGAAGAATTGATGAAATAATTCCGACCGTCGACAATTTAATCCTCGGACGAACAAGAATACCTCTAATGTTGTTCATCATACGGGTTGATTTTTGGATTGATGATGCGAAGCTTCGAATCATTTTGTCTAGTCCTGTATTTAAAACCGAAATCCGGACATATCTTTGGACCGCGTAAAGCTGATAAGGAGACGCCGCCGTTCCAGCTCCTAGTGCCAGGTTATAATTCCGGTCAGTTCTAATCCCTGCAATCGGGCCAGGGAGTTCAAGTAAAATATTTAATATATCCTGTTCATAAAACGTTGAGGTTGCCGATGCTGGGATATTTGCTCGGTCGATTACATGCAGAATGTTTGTCTCTTCGTCTAAATAAAAATTATGATTCATTCCAATTGCGACAACATCGGCGAAATCAATCATTCTTTGTTGACGCGTTTCCCAAATAGAAAGCTCCGCCAACTCCGTATTCGCGTTAGGAGCAAGGTCAAAATTACAATTATAATTTAATGAGTTCCCGATCATGGAGAAGAAATCATGGACGGTCGAATCTCCATTCGTCCGGTCTATGAATCCCGTCGTCCCGGAGACGGAAGCGACTCCGGTTACAGCTCCACTTGAAAGCTGAAGCGTCGGGAATTTTCCCCTTTCGACGGTTTCAAAATCAGTAGAGTTGACCGTGTCAATCGATTCGGCTTGTCCGCCGTCCTGGACTCCGGCGGCTCCTCCGGATAATGAGATCAATAGATTAGGATTCCCGACTTGAGTCTTCGCAGTATTTAATTTAATTGCAGGAGATCGCAGATCGATTGTGCCAAAGGCAAAAGGAAGTTGAGAGTCCGAGCTCGAAGCCGATCCGGAATCATAATAAATCCCGTCAGTTCCTCCGACTCCGACGATTAATTCTTCCGGAATTGTGCAAGTATTTCCTACACTGATCTCCATTGTATCCGGGAGTCGGTTTTCAATTGCTCCGACGATCAAAGTCCCGGTGGTTGTTACTTCACAAGTAACCCCCTCGGCGATTGCCATCGGAGAGTCAATATCAATCCTTTGGGAATAAATCGTATCCGTTGTGATTGTTTCTCCTCCGGTGAAATTATAGTTTCCCGTAGTCGGATTTGTGATCGTAATACTTGAAAAATCGAAATCTATATCGACCGAATAATCCGTCGGGACATCTATGACTTGAAAAAGGGTCGATGAGGTTCCATCAGATTCGAGCTCCGACGCAACAATCGACATGCCGACAAAGAAAATATCTTCTCCTATATTGAAAGGATGAAGAGCATCAAAAGTAATACGGCATTTTCCGGAGCCATTATCTGCAATTGTTAAAAATTCCGCGGTCGAGGTCGTCTCGGCAAGATACAAACGAAGCAGATTGAACGATGAGACCGGAGCTTCTAATTGGAAAGAAAGCTCCGATTCAGTCATCTGGGATAAAACCCCGGTTACTTGAGAAATTTCATCTCCGTTCCAGTAAAAAACCATGGGGATTGCCGTTTGAGGCTTGTCGATTAAGGTTTCGAAGTTCCCTCCGGAGAATGGAGCGTCGGAATCTTGAGGACGATTAGCAATTGATAAGATTCCATATGACGGACGGAGCCAACCTTGCTCGAAATCTCCAACTGAAAGCGACGGAATAGAAGTGATAAAAGGATGATAATATTGGGAACTTGTGAATGATCCTGGAGAATCTGCGACGTAGTACGTCGCATCATAAAAAGGAGCCACAGAAAGATCGATATCGACTTGAAAGCTCATGAGACATTCAATGGCGGCAAGGTTCCCTGGCGCGAGGTTACGTCTTTCATCTCCACGCGGATCGCAGAATCGTATTCGCTGATCCGTTGTCCGGTTCCGTCGTAAATATTCACAACAATATCGTCATGCCCGCCAGATGCGAGTTGATGGTTCGGTGTAATCCAACCGGAACGCGAAGGCATAAACATTTCCGGCCCCTTCTCTCCTACGAGGTACGGTCTGCCCGCGCTGACTGCGCCGCCGTGTTGTTTTGGTGTCAGTGTATTAATATATTCTAATAAATCCGAAAGACTTACGCCTGCTTTTAAAAACTCACCAGATAGGGCGTTTACATCAATTTTCAGATGTTCAATTGATTTTCCTGCTTCAAATTCAGAAAGGATGGTGTCTTTCAACATAATAGTTAGACCTTTGGTTGCATCTGTCATCAATGCTTCGGTTTTTGTTTTAGTCTCTAATGCTTCATTATATGCAGTAATTTGGGCTTGCACTGTTTTTAAACTGGTTGAAAGCATTGTTGAAAACTCCAGCATTGCTTTTTGCCGTGCTTTAATCCCTGCCTCACCCCCCAGCTTTGATAATTCCGCCATCCTTTCTCTGAACCATTTCCCGGCCCCTGTTTTATCCATTTCCAAGGATTTAAAATTTTCCCAGAAGGTTTTGAATAATTCTTTGTGCTTATCAAGATTAGCACTTGTGATGGGCCCGAAAGTCCCAAGGGTTTGAGCAGTGGTCTGCAGTCCTGCAACCCGGCCTTTAATTGCAGTGGCGTCACCCTTGGCAATAATAGCGTCTGCCGCTGATATCACTGCAGTGTAATCTTTAAGAACTGATCTTGTGAAACCTGTGACCATTGAAAAAAACTGTTTCTGCAAATCCGTAAATCCCTTTGTCGAAACTGCGTCTAAAAATTGTTGAACTGATGATGCAAATGCGGCTGTAGCATTTCTCAAAACTCCGACTCTGTATGCTAAAATAGCAACAATTCTTTCTTGTTCTGCATAATGTAATAATTGAGTCGCATTCAACCTTTCGGAATCTGCTTTCCTTTTCCCATATGTCTTTTCAATTTGTGCAAGTGCTTTCTGTTCTGAAGTTATGTTATAAATTGAATCAACTGCATCATCAATATTGGTGTTTATCTCTTTAATTAAATTATTAATTTCCAACATCCTTTTCTTGTATGCTTCTGCATTGTCTGTAGAATCCAACCATCCTGCAGTTAAGGAATCAAATGCTTTACCAAATAATTTCCAGATTCCATCCCATGCCTTTCCAACTTTTTTGGATGAACCTAGAATCTTCATCATGAAACCTGAAAGGGTCATGTTCATTGCAATGCCTTCACCAATTAAAGATTTAATTCTTGCCTGTTCTATTTTTTGTTCAGTTGTTAGATTCTTTGCAATCTTCAAGGATTTTTCTTGTGCAAGTTGAACCCTGGCAATTTGCCTCGCCCCTACCAATTGTTCGGACTGTTCCTTGGTTAATCCTTTGACAACCCCCAAACTTTGCCCTTTTCCTTCCAAGTCTTTCAGGGTCACTTGATAAAGCTTTTCATCAAGTTGCAAAGTTGTTTCAGAAAACAACATTCCTTTTTTAGTATTTTCCAAATCTTCAATAATTAATTTGGAAGTAGCCCCAAGAGTTTTGTTAGTTTCCTTATTCAATTTTTCTTTTGTCTCCAGGACTTTTATCTGCTTTTCAATAACATTTAATTGTTCTTTTAATTTTGCACTATGTTTCTTTAGCGATACCTCCCCACTTGCGCTTCCTTTTAAAAACCAAGGCACTTCTAAATTCTTCACAGATTCATTAAGCCGATCCTGTTCTTCGCGCAATTGCTTCAATCCCATTTTCTTGACTTTACTATCAAATCCTTCAAATAGACTCGTTAACTTTTCCCAGTTCGTAATCAATAATACAACTCCAGTAACAATTGCAGTCAAAGGACCACCGAGTGCGGCGAACGCGATAGCCAACGCGGTAACTGCAAGTGCAAGTTTAGTAACAATCGGATGGGTTTCTGAAAATGCTTTGAAATCCTTGGAGAATTTACTAAGGGTTTTGGCGAATCCCTCGATGGTAGGAAGCAATGCTTCTAAAACATTTGTAAATCCAACTTTCAAAACGCGTGTTGTCTTGTCAATTGCATCGTTTGTTTTTGCCGCTCCCTTGACGAACTTATCCGACATGATCCCGCCCGCCTCAGCAATGGATTTCCCATATTTTCGGATACCCGATTCGCCCTGGTTCAATAGCGGAAGTAGTTCAACGCCGGACCGTCCAAACAAATCATTTGCGGCCGCGGCTTTCGCGGTGTCGGATTCAAGTAACGAAATCGCTTTTGCAGACTCATAAAATAAATCGGTAACGTTCTTTGATGTTCCATCTGCGTTTTGCAAGGAAATATTCAACCGGTCAAATGCGGCTTTCATCTCACCGCCTTCGGCTTGTGCTTCCCCGGCACGCTTCGCCAACGTCTGCAAGGATTTGTTCAATCCCTCCGTGGAAACGCCTGATTGACTTGCGGCAAACTGGAATTTCTGCAGATCACCAGTTGCGACTCCAGTTTGTTGTGAGACTTTGTCGATCCGGTCTGCCGTCGTCAGCAGTGATTTTGACAATCCACCCAAGGCGGCAACGCCAAGCAATCCCGCAATTGAACCTTTTAAACTACCAAACGATTTGCTCAGTCCTGAAACCGAACGTTGAACAGCACTAAACGCTTGCTTCGTTTTGTCCTGGGCGCGGATTTGTATCGTCGTTGCTGGCATTTACTTTTTTTGTTGTTCTGCTTTTATGTTGAAGTATGCGGCCCAGCCCTGAATTTCAGCCAATGGAAGCGCCAATATCTCCTGAATGGATTTATGTAACGTTTCCGCAAGCTGAAACAGAAAAACCAGTTCTGAGTCGCGCCTCAGTTTTTTTCGATGTCCTCAGACTCGAAGTCATCACCGCCAGATATTTCACCAACAATCCGCGATATGATTTCAGGATCAACGGAACGCATCAATTCAGTACGGGATGCAGACCGAAAAAGATGCTTTCCGTTTTCGTCCAAAGCACGTTGGATCAGACTCTCGACGATTGCCTCGCCTTTCTTGTCTTGATCCGCAAGCGCCATAATCTTCTCTTGTTGGAGAAAATTAATCGACGGCCGGAAATAGATTTTTCCTGGTTCTCCGTTTTCAGCCCATTCTGGAACATCGATGCACTGCAACTCGTTTCCGATTTTCTGCCGGAAATGAGTTTTTGCGGCGTCAATGATAGACATCAGACTGTTGTCTTAGTCAATCCCCCGGTACCTCTAAAAGTAAAACTAGCCGTGATCATTCCATTTACAGCCGCGTTTCGTGAAATCGACTCGATAATGACCGTACCACTGAAATACGTGTCGCCGGAAGTCGTCCCTTCAGGATAAAGTTCCAGCGTTTTCGTTGTAACCGTCGCCATGTCCGTATCAATTTGAGATTGTGCCGTATCGGATTCATCCCAAAAACACTCAGCGCTTCCAGTCCAATTTGTAATCCCCGGTTTATATGACCGGGCCGACTGACCTAAAGCCGTACTCTCAACGGGTTCCTGGTTTATGTCCAAAGTCCAACTCGACAACTCTGCAACCGCGTTGCTGTCATATTTTAAGACTCCGTCGACTCCTGTGTGACTTGCCATTTTTTCCCTTTCTTAATTTTGGATTTTGGCTTCTGATCAGGCAGGACTGCAAAACCCCGCTGGATCAATTTTTCTGCGTTTTGAGGCGATGCACTAACCAGCGCGCCCGCCTCGTATGGCACGCCTTCTATAATCGTATTTTTAGTCAGTTCAATTTCCATCATACTCCTAATGTTGCGACGTCCGGTGCGTTTTCCGCGTACCCGTATCGGATTTGATACGTCAAGCGATTCGACCCGGTCGGTTTGCTTCCCTCGCCACTCAGCGATATATCAGCGCTTACTGGTACAGAATCGCCTGCAAGCGAATTGATCGAAACATCACCCGCCATTGCGACCTGGACCTCCTTTTGAATCCCTGCAAGCGTATCGAGTACATCAGACCCACTGCCGCCGTTTGCATATCCTTCAATTACCACATTCAAAGTCGCCATCATTGACCTTGACCCAGCAGGGCTCAAGGTCTGCGCTTCAATCAATTCCTCAGAATCGTAAACAAGCAAGCATGGCAATTTCGATTCTTCAACCGGATAAACCCGCCCCTCAAAAACATTGCTTCCGGTTGTGCTTAATCCGGTTACATCGGTTACAATGCGCTCCCGAATTTGTCGCCGGAGATGGTTTGCCATCTATTGCTCTTCCAAAACTAAAAGCGTTGTACCTTGATATCCTGAACCGAAATCCGCTTGAACTCCGACCACCGAATAAGTCGTCGAGTTGACGACCAACGCATCCCCATGTGCAACGCTGGAAACATCACTTGTCTTGCAAAGTGCAGTCGGTGTATTTGATTCAACATCGACGTCGCCTGTATCCATTGGAACGCTATTGAACGGTTTATCGAAAAGGACCGTGATCGTTGACGCTGACCCTCCGTCGGGCGTATACGTCGCCGATGCTCCAAAATCGTCAGAGTTAAAAAAAACACCTAAATCGGCGGCAACCTCGATCATTTCTTTTTGCGCTTTTTAGGCGTTGAATCCGAATTCTGAACACCAACTGCGCGGTTTGTCGCTGGCGCTTCTATATATTCTGCATTCCCTGACCCGACATGCATTTCAGCAATACGGGCTGGAACCGTGTGAACAGTTCCAACCCTTGCAACGTCGTTACTGATAATCGTCTGTTTTAGAATCTTTATGGTTTTATCCATTTTTCCCTCGGTAGATGGGCGGAATGTTTCAGTGTTCCAAACCATTCCGCCCTCTTAAAATTACTCGGTTGTTTTACAGAATGCAGTCGGAAGGCGTACACCTACATCAACGTCCTGCAATGCGTAAAAATTAACCGTTCCACTCTTACCCGCGGTGAAAGGATCGGTGAGAATGTCCAGCCCAGACCAATAAGCCAGTATCAACTGGCGCCATGCGCCAAACGTTAATTGACTACAAAGTTCTGAAATGAGGACCGGATAATTCAATATTTTCATATTGTCATCAAGAACAAACCGCCCTGACCCAGAATCTTTGGTTTTCACCATCAGATTGCCAGCAACCGTTGCGGGACATGCCCATGCAAACTCGTCACGCGGCAACGAAAGCGCACGGTTTGATGCAACCGTGGACCAGACTCCAACCGCTTCGGCCCAGGTCGGATCGTTTTGATCAGAACAGGTCTTCGTTGAAATCGAAGAATTGTACAACCCGGTCGGCGTGTTAGACGATCCATCACCACTCAACGCTTTGTCTTGAATGGCGGCGGCGATCTGCTTTGCCATGTCATCGATGATCAACGTTTCGACGGTGTAATTGGTCTTTGCTTCTTCCAAGAGTCTCCGCGTCACCTGAGAATAAGCGCCGACGGTTTTTGGAGTAAGCGAAACCTGATCCAGCGTCCCTTGGGATTCGGTCAAATCTGATCCCTCAGCAACCCAGTACGCCGTTTGAGATGCAGTCAAACGTGGGATGTTGATCGGACCATTCAAACCTCGGAGTTCTGTGACTCCAACATCAGTCAAAAACAGATAATGCCGGAGACGATCAATAAACGAAACCAGCTG
>Ga0209756_1003491_pt1 | contig 12738 bp, 16 predicted proteins | sample ETNvirenome_6_85_FD_184071 | JGI IMG/M metagenome (GOLD analysis project Ga0209756, IMG submission 184071) | Marine viral communities from the Pacific Ocean - ETNP_6_85 (SPAdes) (version 3) | ecosystem: Environmental > Aquatic > Marine > Oceanic | place: Pacific Ocean | collected 2013-06-19
CTCTTCATAATGGAAAGTCTTTTCATCAATATCACGTCCAACGGGAATATACCAAGCCGGCTCTGAACCTTCTCCTTTTTGATAAACCTCAATCCTACCTAATTGACTATCTAATTCAAATGTAAATTCTCCAATTTTACCATTCATAATTTATGTCACTTAACTCCTCTGTTACTAATTTTGTTAGGTATAGGTGGCAAAAAATATCCAATTCATCTGTTATATTCTTACCAACTATACTATTATCTACATAATAGACTTTCATCTCTGATATGCAAGGGATAGATTTTTTAAGATCATAATAAGTTTGAACTAACACCCCGGGTCCTAATTCGGACTCCGGGATGTATGTTCTGTGAATATTTATCCCGCCCACTGGATCTGAGGCTCCTTCAGTACGCGGAGCGCTTTAGTGGAGAGTGTATTGCCCATGAGGGACCGTACGAGCTTCTCCGGAGACTGCTTACGCCTGTGAGTTTCAAACTCGGTGAAAGCGTTCAGAGCATCCCAACGTGACTCTCCAACGTTACCTTGACCACCTTCGTAGAGCTCAACGATACCTTCCCGCTGATTAACCCTACGTGTGGACTCTTCCTTCTCAACCGGAATAAGCTTCTGAGTAAGCTTAACCATCTGGTTGCGTGAAAACTTAGTGTTCTTCAAGAACTCTACAGTGTTACCAAAGCCAGTGAAGTCTTTGATGTTACGGATAATCCTACTAATCATACCCTCAACGTTATCGTCGAAGGTCTGAGAGTGGCGGAGGTTATCACCGCGACGCTTTTCAATCAAGTGAAGCGCGTTATCACAAGCGATGCGCGTTGTTGAAGCAGCACACTTGTTAGAACCCATTCCAGTGTTATCGATCACAGTGTAGAAGTAACCTTCTACCTTGTCACCTTCAACGTCAATCGGCTCACCGAGCTTCGACTGCACCACAACCCTCTTACCGTCTCCAGCAAGCGTGTAGCCTGTATGATTGATACCGCCAGTATTGAACCGATTGCCAACCTTATTGCTGGCAGTATTGAGAATGTCAAACATCTCATCCATCTGAATTGGACGATATTTCTTACCGCAAGCACCGAGGTGTGCGCCGTTATCAGAGCGCTGCAAAGCAAATACTCCGTTGTGTTCGCCGTCTGAATTAACGAGCGGCTCTTTTACTACCTCAAAGCGAGGTACTTCTTCTAGTGTGTTGATTTCTGTTAAGAATCCCATTTTTTTGTTGTTGTTGTTTGTTCTACTCTCTTATTTTAACCTAGTTCCTTTAAGTTAAATCTTTTAAATTTTTCATCAGCTTTCTTATAATTATCATAAATCTTAATAATCTCACTAGTCAACTTCTCCTGTTTCCTAGCATCTCGCTCTTCTAGTGATTTATAGTAAGCATTGTAAGAAGTGAACCTTGCGACAGTTGTAAAGTTAAACACATATTCTTGAAATGCATGTCTTAATTCATGGAGAATGCTCCCGAAAAGATATCGTTTGTTACCATATATATCTAGATTCATTGTAAATTGACATCGACCATTAGTTCGCTCCATCGTTGATGTCTCTTTCTCTCTACTCTTCCACACCTTACAATAGACATTAATTTTTCTCTTAAACCCCTTTTCGAAAACATCAGTACAAATCTTACTTAAAAGTTCAAAGTCGATTTCTGTTTCCTGTCTTACTCGTCGGGATGGAAATAATCTAATCATCCAATTTGTTTAATGACTGGTTTGTAGTACCCCTCTCTTGTGAGTTTTTCGCAAATAATTTCTGCATCTTTATAATTATCAATGTGTTCCTTATAAAATCGTAATAGCCCAGCCTTATCTTCCCGATACTCGATAAGATACTTTCCATAAACAAATGGCTTTATGGGTGGTCTACGCTTAGGCATTTCCTTATTATTATAGTGGCGTTCCTTATCCATTCAACATAAATAATTATGTGTTAGAACAGATTATATTAGAAAATAGCTCAGAGAAACAAGCTAAGCTGTTGGCTCCGGCCCAAAGAGCTCACAAAAAGCCAGATATTGGCGTTGAGATTCAGAATAAATCAGCTTACTATGTTATTCGAGACTGCGCAATGATTACGCAAAAGTATCTCGTTCATCACATTTGGAGTGCATACCCTGACCCTTTTGAGGCTTTAAAAGGAAAGTTTACAAAAGATAATGTAACTGACTTCTTAAAGAGAGCGGAGAAAGACGATGCTGTTAAGCAACTAAAGCATACTATCATTGGTGATATTAGAGCGAAGTTTGATACAACTGTAGCTACGTCTACAAATTTTGATTATAGTATGGAGGAAGAAGACATCTACAAATACTATAGTGATACAGAAGGTACAGAAGACGAAACTGTCGTGGAGCAAGAAATGACTGAAGAGGAGATGCTCTTTAAGTTCTTTGATATAGATCCAAATAAGCTCTAAGCTCTATATTTTTCAACATAGTACTTAATTGTATCCTCAAGAAAGAATCCCTGCTGACAGTTTACAGCGTGTAAACTATACTTTGTAGAAAGCTCGTATTTAAAATCATGGCCTTTTCTATCCTTCACAAACTCTATGTACTCCAAGCGCGCCCCTTCTCGCTTTCTTTTATACTCCGGGTAATGAAATTCGATCTTCTCAATAATAGTATTAATTAATCTTATATTAGTTTGTACCATATTACCAGGAATATTGTATAATTGCTCTTCTCCTGTTAACAATACCTCTATAATAGCTTTAGCATGATCTTCAGCATGGACCCATTCTCTAATATTTTCTCCTGTCCCATACACTGGTATTAGATCTCCTTGAACAATAGCTCTAACGACAGTAGGGATTAATTTTTCATCTCCTTGTCGCGGACCATAGTTGTTACAACATCTAGTAATAGAAGCATCAATATCAAACGTCTCAATATAGGACTGTACCAGTAGATCTGAGCCGGCTTTAGTTGCTGAGTAAGGCGATCTAGGAGCAAGAGGACTCTCTTCAGTAAACGGAGGATCATCCTCTCCTAAATGGCCATACACTTCATCTGTTGATACATGAACCATTCTAGCTCTATGCTTTCTTACTAACTCTAATACGTTAGCAGTGCCTTTTAAATTAGAATCAACAAACGATAATGGGTTGTCAATGGACCTATCAACATGTGACTCAGCTGCTAAATGAATTACGTAATTAACGTCTCTAGATATAAACTCAAGCGGGTCGGCCATATGAAGCCTCCAAGCATCGCCGTTAGCAATATCCATAAAATGGTTCTCTATTCTTTTATCCTCTACAATATTCTCTTTAGAAGAACCAATACCCATCTTATCGATATTGTATATAAAGAGATCCTTATCTTTGCTTTTAAGAAGCTCTTTAATTACATACGACCCAATAAAGCCGCATCCGCCCGTTACAACATATGTACTCATTTTTTAAGAATATCAGGATTTTGCTTGATAGTTTGTTTAGTAATTTGATCCTTTAGTTTGGTAGTAGACCAGCCATGCGACCGTGTAGTGTAAACAACTCTCGGAGGAAGATCATCTCCCGTAAAAGGCTTTCCGATATAGTCCTCTCCAAGAATACGAATGTCCGGCTTCCAGAACTTAATTAAATCATATAGCTCTTCTTCAGTCTGGTATGTATAAACGTCGTCAATATACTTTATAGACATAAGTGCTTCGTATCTATTGTATAGAGATATAACAGGCTTGTATTTGCTCTTTCTATGAAGAGATGGATCTATTTGAAGAAAGACAATAAACCTATCACAATGTCTCTTAGCTTCTCTAAAGCACCTAATGTAACCCGGATGTAACAAATCAAAGTTACCTGCAGTAAAACCTAATATTTCTTTGCTCATATATTTATTATATTAGTCAGCGCGCTCTCAAGTGCAACCTTTTCTTCCCACATTTTGAAACCGTATTCGTTTTCTAATTTATCAGTTGACATCACACAGTTAGATCTATTGGCTATTGTTTCAAGATCACAAAAATGAACCCACTCCCAGTCAGGATTAACAACATCAAACTTATCCATTAGCTCTGTTACCTTCTTAGTTGAAAGAGGCTCCGGGTTAACAAAATTTAAAATATCTTTTTCTTTTGCTTCGAAGCCATTACTGACAACGTACTCGATAAAATCAAGAAGCTGAGGAATATATGTCTTAGAGTTGACTCTATCGATTAGATTGTCGTACTTATATATCTTTGTAATAAAAGATCTATCATGAAGAATGTCACAGAACGGCATTCTAACTCTTAGTATTAGTCCCCAGTCGCACCCTAATTCAAATGCATGTTTACTTTTGGAGTAAGTAGATGAGTCTTCATCAAATAAACCAAAATTAGGTTCGTCATCTTCTTCCCAAGGCATTTCATAACCAGTATAAATACATCCAGATGAAATATGAATATAGTTAATATTTTTAAGCTTACATACATTACTAACGCGTAAAGGGCCAAACGTATTAAGCTCAAAGCAGAGCTCCTTTTTAAGCTCGCCTTCATCAACATTAGGTCTTCCAGTAAAGCCTGAACAGTTAATGACGTAATCAGGCTTCTCTTTATCTAGATATGCTTCAAGACATTTAGTATCATTATAATTTAACAGCTTTCTTTTTTCGATTTTAACATCGTAGCTTTTTTTATCTGGTCCAGGAAAGAGTAATCTGTCATATAGATTCTTTCCTACGTATCCGTTTCCTAGTATTATAATTTTTTTACTCATTTTAAATCTCTAGTGTGTTTGGCTCATATATCTTACTATGAGTCTTAGTACATCTAACAAACGTAGCGCACTTACTTAAATGCTTTAGCTTAGAGGCGCCAGCATATGTGCAGGCACTTCTTACACCTCCTAAAATATCTTGTACAATACTCTCCAATGAGCCTTTATACGGAATAGCAACTCTCCTACCTTCAGATGTCCTATAGTCTTTCAGTCCGCCATTGTGCTTTTCATTAGCCTTCTTACTACTCATACCATAGAACTCAACATACTCCTTACCATCTACTTCAATCTTCTCCCCGCCGCCTTCTGTTGATCCAGCTAACATAGATCCTAACATTACAAAGTCAGCTCCTGCTCCGAATGCTTTAGCTACATCGCCCGGAGTAGTACAGCCGCCATCGGCAATAATATGGCCGTTAAGACCATGAGCAGCATCAGCACATTCAGCAATACAACTAAACTGTGGATAACCAACTCCTGTTTTAATTCTAGTTGTGCACACGCTACCGGATCCAATTCCAACCTTAACTACATCTGCTCCAGCTAAGAGTAACTCTTCGACCATTTCACCGGTGACAACATTACCAGCAAATATATTTGAGTCGGGGTATTCGTCTCTAACCTTTGATACAAAATCTACAAACGCTTGACTGTAACCATTCGCAACGTCTACACAAATATTTTTAACTCTTACATGCTTACTAATACGTCCTAATTTATCAAAGTCATGATCATTTCTTCCAATAGTAACAGCTACACCCTCTCTTTGGTTGTTTACAGTATAGAGCTTGAGTGCTTCTATTAGAGATCCTTCATCAATATTCTTCTTATAGCAGGTAAACAAGCCTAATGATGAGAGGGTTTCACCAACTTCTAGCTCTCCAACGCCATCCATGTTGGCTGCCATAATAGGTATACCTTCCCAATATGACCCACCGTGTAAAAAGTTATATGATCTGCGAAGATCTACATCTCTTCTCGACGCGAGTGTAGATCTCTTTGGTCTAATAAGTACATCGTCGAAGTCTAACTTAAGATCAGTTTCTATGCGCATGCCTTATGTATTATAAGGTATTTTTTATAAAATCAACCTGATATTTGATCTCTTATGTTTTCTATAGAAATATCCCCGTCTTCTAGACCTTCCGCGATTTGATCTAGAAAACTATTTCCTAGCTCTGATAGCTCGTAGTCGCCTGTGTCTTCTAGCAACTCTTTTATTTTATACAACTTATCGTATAAGTCCTCTATCTCCTTATCAAATTTTTTAAGAACTGACGATCGTTTCATACTGCTATTTATTTATACTAGCTAATATAGATTCTACTTCTGCTTTCATATAATTTACATGATAAGATAAAAATCTATCGTCTTGTAAATAAAATATCACGCATTTTCTACATCTTTTACCAGACATCTTCTCATATAGATAAGCGTAGAGTGATAGCTGCAACCCATATAAATTAAATTCACAATTGTGAAGATGACTTACCGGATCTTTTAGACGTTCGGAATATGGAGAGCTAAATCTAAATCTCTTATTAGTTTTAAAATCGCCAATTGTAAATTCATGCTTATGTTCATAAATTAAGTCCGCTGTTCCAGCAACTTGATATTTCTCATCGTACAATAGATTTTCACTCAACACATCTTTAAACGAATCGATTGATCGTTCTACCGCCTTATCATATGACTTACACAACCATCCCCAATCCCCTTCTACCTCTCCGAAGTTAATATAGTCTTCAAGAACAGCATGAATATTAGTACCTCGTGAGCATGCTCTGTTTTTCTCCTGCTCCCACATTTCTAATACTAGTTCCTGTGATACACCTTCTCTTTCTGCTACTCTCTTTGAATGCCCATCTCTATCAAAAGGTTGCTTATATTTACCAAGCAGAGTTGTTACGGATATAAATTTTTTATCTGTATCTTTATGCGTATAGGTATGCGATGCTTCGTCGAATTTTATCTTCACTAATTAATATTATACGTACATTATTTTAAAATCAATAATAAACGTACAACTCTATAGAACTATGTGATTTTGCTTATAAATATAATAACATGGAGCCGGAAAAATCCTTATTAAAAGAGTTCCTCCAAGGGGGTTGGGTCGTGCCTTTAATCGGCGCCGGCGCTATGCTCGCTCGTCTACTGTCCGGTGAAAATAATTACACGTGGTGGCAACAACTTAAAAAAATATTTACGGCAGGGCTGTCTGCCGGCATCGCGTGGTTTATATTAGAACAAACTGAAATATCTTCTCTCTATAAAGCTGTTACTTATGGTATTATTGGTGTTATTTCACCTGAAGTAATAGCGGGAATCGTTAAGCTAGGAAAAAAATTTGCTGATAACCCTGAAAAGGTGCTTAAAAAATGAAACCAAGATACCTAGTCTATATTTTATCGGCAATTATTCTAGCCTTTGTTGTTAGGGGGTATACCTGTGCTGAAGAAATGAAATGTTCGCTCCATGCTATTGAGCTCGGAGGGAGTAAAGCAGTAGACTTTGACGGTCTATGCACATCTGTTGAAGGATTTAAGAAGCATTTAATTTTTTCTGGTGTCTTTGCAGTAGTTATTGCTATTTGTTGCAGGCTAAAAGCGCCGAAGTAAATAAATATACATATGGGTAAAAAGATTACTGAGCTCAACGAAGGCATCATACCATATACTGGAACTGAAGAGGTTGCAATGGTTGACGAAGCACAAACTCGTCGCGCTTCTCTTAGTTCAATTACAAGTTATCTCTCAGGAGCAACTTATCAAAAAGCAGCTGGACAACCAACTGATAAACCAATTGCGTCCCCATTTAGAAACAACTTTTTTAAATGTGATCAATCTATCGGAGGTAATTTAAGTGCTAATGGCAGTCTTGTTGTTGCAGCAGGAGCCGCTATTGCTGTAGGTTCGAACTCTTCTGTCACGGGTGGTTGTAATAACTGTGCTTCAGGTACATGTAGTATTATTGGTGGTGGTTGCGGTAACTGCACTACCGGTACTGCATCGACAATAGGTGGCGGTAAAAGTAACACCGCAATCGCAAACCACGCTACTGTTGCTGGTGGGATTTCAAACTCAGCAGAAGCAGCATGCACAACAATAGCTGGTGGTCGCTCTAATAAAGTTGAAAATGCACATGGTTCTATAGGCGGCGGCTATAGTAATGAAGTATGTTCTAATTTTTCTACTATTGCCGGCGGTCAGGAAAATACAGTTATAACTGGAGCTCATGGAACAGTCGCCGGGGGCTGTAGTAACACGGTAACCGGTGCGTGCGGTGCAGTAGCTGGAGGAATGTGTCATACGGCTTCAGGAAGTTATAGCTCAATACCCGGTGGGTTTAAAAACACTGCTGCTGGAGATTATTCTGTCGTAGGTGGTAGGTGCAATCAAGCAACTGCAGCAGGTGATTATGCAGGTATAGTAGCTGGAGGTTCTAATACGGCGTCTGGCTTAAGTGCTTTTGTAGGCGCTGGTTGTGGTAACACAGCTTCTGGTAATTGCGGATCGGCAGTTGTAGGCGGAATGACAAATATAGCCTCAGGCTTGAGTTCGTTTGTTGGTGGCGGTTGTGGTAATGATGCAACTGGAGCGGGTAGTGCTGTTGTTGGAGGTTATAGTAATTGCAGTACCGGTAAAGGTACATTTGTTGGTGGTGGTTTCGGTAACAGCGCGGTGGGTGAGTTTGCAACTGTTACTGGTGGTGTAAACAATAGCTCATGTGGAACATTTGGAGCCATTGGCGGTGGTTGCGGACACGATTCTCAAAATTGTTTTGGAACTATTGGAGGGGGATTCTGCAACTGCGTATCTAACTACGGGTCTGTTGGTGGAGGTAGTCAGAACCAAGCAGTTGGTTGTTGTTATGCTGTTGTAGGGGGAGGATTCTGCAATACTGCTTGTGGTGGTGATGATACTATTGGCGGTGGTTGCTGTAACTGCTCTACTACGTGTGGCTCAACAATTGGTGGTGGATCACTTAATGCCTCTCGCTCTAACTACGGAACAGTTGGTGGCGGTCTACGTAACAGAGTATGCGCTTCTGCAACTAGTTCAACAATTGCAGGAGGAGATCAAAACAAAGCTGATTGCGGTGCTTGTGCATTTATCGGCGGTGGTTATTCTTTATCTGCTCATAATAATTTTGATGTGATTGTTGGTGGTTGTAAAAATGACACATACTCTGCTAATGGTACTGGTAACTTTATAGGTGGTGGTCACAATAATAAAGTCTCATGTGGTAAGCAAACAGTAATTGTCGGTGGTAGTAAAAACTCTACTAGTGGTGATGCCCGTAATGGAGTGGTGGTCGGAGGTTATTCGAATGTAGTTGCAGCAAGTGCATTTGTAGGCGGTGGTGTTTGTAACTGTGCATGCGGGTCGCCTAGTGTTGTCGTGGGTGGTAGAAGTAATAAAACTCATGGAACATTTGCAAGCATCGTAGGTGGCTGTAATAATACAGCACGCGACTCCTACTCAACAGTTGTAGGCGGTCTGACTTTATCCGCTGCAGGAAATTGTTCATTTATTGGTGGTGGATCGACCAGTTGCACAACAACAAACTATGGCACGATTGTAGGCGGCTTTTGTAACCTAGTTCACAAAGGGGCGTCATGCTCTATAATTGGTGGTGGTCAGCAGAATACATCTTGTGGTCCGGCATCATTTATTGGCGGTGGTCATACAAACATAATACACGGAGATGGCTGGTATGGTTCGTTAGCGGGAGGACAATATGGATGTATTAAAGGTTGTCATAGTGGAGTTGGTAGTGGTTATTGTAATCACGTCTGTGCATCATTTGGCTTTATTGGCGGTGGATGTTGTAATTGTGTAAGCAATTCAACCTTCGAAGGCTCCGGTATAGTTGGTACAGATATCACAGCTGTATCTGCCAAAACATTCCATACAAATAGATTATGGCTTAGCGCTGATAGTTGCGGATGTGGTATACCAACATCAGATCCTAAAGTTGAGGGAATGATATATCGTAATGGGGCATGTGGTACCTGTTTACTGATCTCACTTGGCCCATAATAGCATTGATCTTTTGTAGTGGTGTGATATATATCATGTATGGCTACTACTGTATTTCACATCGAAGGGGGCATTGGTAAAAACATTGCTGCGACAGCTGTTACAGCTGCATATAAAAAAGCTAATCCAAAGCGAAAAATTATTGTCGTTTCAGCTTGGCCTGAAGTATGGGTTAAAAATAAAGACATAACAAGATTTTATAGAGTCGGTAACACACCTTATTTTTATCAAGATGTTATTAAAGGTAAGGATGTAAAGGTGTTTGCGCAAGACCCGTATAAGCAAACCAGTCACATTACAAAGAAGTCGCATTTAATTAAAACGTGGTGTGATATGATTGGAACAAAATATAACGGAGAGCAGCCTGTACTAAATTTTAATTTTAGAGAAATAGAAGAAGCGCGGGCGTATATGACTGAGTTTAGTGACGGTCAAAAGCCAATGATGGTGTTCCAGCCGTTTGGAGGACCTGGGCAGGACCATCAACAACATCCATACTCTTGGACTAGAGATATCCACCCAGGCCAAGCGCAGGAGATTGTTGATGGTTTAGCAGATAAATTTAACATTGTACATATTTGTTATGAATTTCACCCTAGGCTAGAAAACTGCCATCGGTTTGATAGAATAATAGGGAAGAAGCCCTTATTTGCGATGATCGCTCATGCAGAAAAACGACTGTTTATTGATTCCTCTCTGCAGCATGCTGCAGTTCCTCTTAAATTACCTTCTGTTGTTGCATGGGTTAATACTCAACCGAAAATTTTTGGGTATGATATGCACAAAAATATTATACCTAAAGTAAAACGTGATAGCGGAACGATAGATTCATATCTCTATGATTATGACTTTCAAGGTGTAATCCATCAATGTCCGTATGAAAACATCGAAGAGCTACATGATGTACCTGCTATTATTAATGCTGTATTAGCTTAGTAGTACGAACCGTATATATCGGTATCGTTAACGTCCATATCCATCACTTGTGTCTTAGACACGTCGTTTATATCATACGGATCGTGTTTATTGGCATACTGCTTTCCTTCTGATGCAGATTGGCTAAAGAAATTAGTAGATAATATACCGCTTTTTGTGCTGTCGTAAATTTGCTCGTTAACAGGTTCACTAGATAGCCCAGATTCGAATGAGTAATTGTATCTCTTACCCCTTAGTCTATATACGTAATGTCCAAGAATCGGATTTAAGACAGCTAAATCTTGGTCCATTCTTTCAGTTATCTGAAACATGACCGACCCTCTTTGGTTCGGTCTATCACACCCTAAAACTTTCAAGTCAATAACATCACCAGCTTTGGGTTCGATTGCTTGACCAACACTAGTATAATTAAAATAAGCTGACGCTGTAGACTGGAATGTGCTTATATGAACAAAAGCGGTAAACTCGTCATCAGGGTCGAATCCAAACTTAGATAAATTTATTGCATCATCCGACAACTCAACATACATCTGCATTCCGGAAAGAGGTCCTTGGAATTGTCTTCTATCAGTCTCGTTTCCGAAATCTTCTCCATAGAGTAAGTCTGCTGCTGATAGATTAAAGGTGTTGATATAATAGTCTACAGGAATTCCAAAATTATTGATTAAATCATTAAACGCCTGATCAAAAACTAATTGCTCTGCTTGTAGGTTATACGGACTAACCAACTGACCACATGAAGGAATAGCAGTCGCTGCTAGCACTTCTTCCGGAAGGCAGTTTAGTCTATTGGCATTGCATGGAGGTGTAGATGGCATTTTATTTCTTCTTTAACATTCCACATTGGTTTCCTTCTTCATCCTCAAACATCTCTACTTCAACACCAGAGTTACCGAGGCCGTTTGTTACTCCAGGTTTATAATCTACATTATATTGTGCTAATGTATTTAGCAGAGGCTGTCCCATTAACTTTATTTGATGAGCTGATCCGTTTACTAAGTTACTTACATGCGGACATTTATGGTTATATTGCTTTGGCAACGTATTTAAATGCTTCTTAGACAACCCTACTCTATTAATATTTTTCCCTCTTCTCATGAGAGGATTCATAATAGGGTCACCTTGATAATATTCAAAGAATGTTTTAAAGTTTTCTGTGTAAATTCTATCATAAGATGTAGAAATTATATCTATTAGATCGCCAATAGCTTCTGTGTTTCGAAGGACTTTAAAGGCTAGATTTTCAACACTAAATTCACCTTCACGAGCTAAGCCACGACGGCGCATTTTAGATATTTTTTCCTTTAGGCGCTTTGCTCTTTCGTGCAATTTTTTAGCTCCTTCTCCTCTAGCTTCCAATATCTTTTCCTTTAATATTACAATATCAGTTTCAATTGCTCTAGCTTTTTTAAATACATCTTTTATATCTATAGAAGGCGGATCGTATGACGGTTCAGTAATCCATTTATCGTCTTTTAGAGAATAAAGACCTGATGCAATATGTGGTTCATCCTTATCTTGCATATACATCTCAACATCGTGTCCTCTAAGATTTACATTATGTCTAAGATTCCATACAAAACGAGGACCATCCAATGCTTTTTTTACTAAATCTTCATCTTCATTAATATCTTTAAAGTCAATTAATACGTGAACATCTAAATCGGAGTATTCATTGTAATTATAATTACTATTGCTACCAGTAAGGGTAATATCAGATATGTCTACTCCTTCTAAATCCAAGTTATGAATAAAATCATCAGTTATAGACAAAAGTTTCTCTCTTATACCTGGGTCAAATTTATTGTCCTCAGACCAAAATTTTTGATTAAGAGTGTTATTGTAGAACCTCACAATTATATTTATTAAAAAAGCCCGAAGAGGGGTACTCAACGGGCTTTTTATTATTGTTTAATTTTTGAGCGCCTTAGTTTTCGAAAGCGTTTTTACCAACAGGTAATTTACCTACTTTGTTCTTTCCACCTCTACCGTAGTTGACTGTATGATTGAGAGTAGAACCAGCATCAACACCGTAACC
>Ga0209756_1003493_pt1 | contig 12735 bp, 19 predicted proteins | sample ETNvirenome_6_85_FD_184071 | JGI IMG/M metagenome (GOLD analysis project Ga0209756, IMG submission 184071) | Marine viral communities from the Pacific Ocean - ETNP_6_85 (SPAdes) (version 3) | ecosystem: Environmental > Aquatic > Marine > Oceanic | place: Pacific Ocean | collected 2013-06-19
GGTCGCAATCACACTTGACTACCATTTTAAGAGACCTACGAACGAGCGCTTGCGTATCTTCGCCGAAACAATGGGAACCTTTGTCTGGAAAACAAAAGCCCTTGTTTAATTCGACCCAATACTGGTCGTGCGTGTCAAACCCCTCGCCAACGTCAAGGGTAATACTCTCGACTTTCAGCTGGTTCGCTTTTGATAGTTTCATCGATGCACTCCTATTGTAAAGGTTTAAAGGGTCTCAATAGGATAGCTTATTATCTGATAATATGCAAGACAATTCTTTACTGTGTCTTAATATCGTTATACCTGGCAGGCAACTAAACAAAATAGGGCAGCTGGTAAACACTACCAGCTGCCCTATTTTCTACTGCTATTTAGCTGCTTAATCTATCATAAGCTGCTTTTCTTCCCATTCACTAATCAAGCGCAATTTAGTCTTATCGCGCTGCCTAGGTTTGATACCAGCATTATAGAAAGTAGTTAAGAATAAATAAGCGCTTTGCTGCTTAGAATATTTATAAACTTTCTCATATGCTGTATCGAACCGATACAAAGGTTTACTCTCTGTTTCAACCATTGTCTATCCCTCCTGGTTTATTTCAATGTAATAAATGTTTAGGCGCTGCGCTTGGTTATCTGCCTCTATCTTTTCTAAGAATTAGTAATAAAATTAGTACTGCGATTAACTCCACTATGCAGCCTGCTTTTTATAGCTTTTCTGTTTATTGTTTGGTCCATGCAATGGCGCTGTGATACTGCGCTTGCTGCCTGCGCCATTGCACAATTTGCAGTACCTGCATTGCGTATTGTTTGTGATATATAGGCAGGAGCGCTCCTGGGCGCTCTCCTGCTCTCCTGGCTGCAGTATGGTATAAGTCCTATATCCATTATTCCAGGCCAAGCGCTTCAATTCGCCTACTTCTAAACCTTGTTTTTTGGCTGTCAAATGGTCTATGCTTGCCATTAATACACTGCTATAACTTGGCGCTATATCCTGCCACAAGTGCGTATACCCTGTATGACTGCCTGCTGCCCTTATCAGCTGCTGCAATAGGGATAAAGGCAATAAACCAGGATCACCCCAACTGCCTAGCCTTATAGGCGCTCTTAGCTGTTTAGGAACTGCGCTTACTGCCTGGTCAACTGTCTGCTCATATACTGCATTTAATGAGACAGTATTGACATAGCAGCTGGTTATCATCGCGCAGCTGCTGCAATTAGGCAGCTGCCTATTTTTGAGCGCTTCTGTTGGTTTATTATCAATGGGCAGTATGGCTAGCTGTACCATATCGCCAGTTTTCGAATTGCTGCTGCTGCGCTCTATGCAGTAAAGCGCAGCGTATATATTGCGCTCAATGTCTTCGTATATTTTTAAACTATTCATTGTCTTATTTTCTCTTGATAAAAGGCAATAAAAAAGCGCCCTGGGAATTCCCAGGGCGCTAATTAATGCAGCTGCTGTATGTTTAGGCTGCATCTAACTTTGTCAGTAGCTTTGCAGCTGCTGTGTCAATGGCAGTTCGATCAGACATATACTTACTCTGCTGGCTAGCCCGAGTTAAACCCTGTACCCAGCCCCAGGTAGTACCCTGCCTGCCTCCATGATCCTGGGGGAATTGCTGCTGCATTATTTCGCCTGCCTGCACAATAGCTTTAGGCAGACCAGTAGCGCTTGTTACCTGGTTAATGTCTAGCTTATTCTCTGCAGCCTGATTTATCAGCTGCTGGTCATTATATGCGCTTGCCTGTTCAGCTGCTGCGATTGTACCAGCTAAAAAAGCGCGACCATTAATCCGAGTACTGTTGGCGCTGCCTCTATGGACTAGGCGAATATTGGCGATAGACTCAGCAGACCATAAAATATGATTTCCGCAGACCATACTATACAGAATACACTCCACATTATAACTGGCAGCGCCTACTTCGCTATTACGCAGGATTAAAGCGCGATACATCGGACCACTAGGCGTTTCAATGGCTCTATCTTGATTTACCAACAAAGCAAACATATCCCTATCACTACCATACAGACCAGCTGGTCCACAGGTATCGCCTATCCTAATTGACAAATCACCTGCATCACCAGGCAATATGTCTTCTGCAGTAGCCTGCCACATATCTTCTGCGGGGCAGCCAGGATAAGGCCTAGCTGGTGGAACTCTCCAACCATCTATTTCTAGCGTGTTTAAAAGGTCTGTTACAACGTCACAATCCCAATATCGGCTATACTGATCAGAAGTTATTGCCTTGCACATATTACCCTGCTCTGTTTCTTCGATCAGCAGATTGCGCGATTTGTCGGGGTATTTAGGCAGACCAGTATTAAGACACTCTGCAGCTAGCTCAGCTGGCAAACTGCGCAAATAACCAGCAGGAGCGCCGATTCCCTGCGCCAGCTGGCCTAGTGTGTAGTTGTTCAACAGCGCAGCGCCTCTGTCATTTGCAAGCGCTAGCTCTCCCTCATGCGCTAATACTTTCATACCTGGAATAGGTAGCGCTCCCGTTTCGCTGCTGCGCTCTTTTCTTTCCTGCAGATTAACCTGCATATCAGCCAGGCTTCTAAATCTTTCCTCTGCTGGTCTGCTAGACCATTGCGCAGAAGCGCTATAGATGTGCTGCTGAGTCGCAGCGCCATTGCTTGCTGGTACTGGTGCGACAGATACCATGTGACTACTCCTGTTGTAAAGAAATAAAGGGTTGACAACTGGCGTTTCCAGTTATCAACAGAAAATATATAACCTTTATTTTGAGATAGCAAGCGATATTATAGCATAGTTTTATATTCTGTGATATTTCCTATTGACAATATTATGCCTGTTCATTAGTTTAACAAAACGCCATTAAGCTGGTTCGCACAGCGTGCCCTGCTGCCACCATTATTTGCAGTAAAATGGAGTTGATTAGAGCACTAATTTCAATTTTAAAATTGAGTTGATTACAGCTTTAATTCCAAAATTGACATTAGTTGTAACTGATTGCAGCACAACCATTAGCTTAATAAAACGCTATTAAAGTGGGCGTCATGGACGCCACGGACGCCATTTTTCACGCGCTTTGATGAATTGAGTTGATTAAGCGTGGGATTTCAAAATTACAGGAGATGGAGTTGATTAAAGGTTTGAATTCAAAAAAAAAGCCCCTGGCAACCGAAGCTGCTCAGGGGCACCCTTTAATCTTTACACCCTTATTGTACTATTCATCGACCTTTTGGTCAACCTTAAATTCCAATACGTCCGAAATATCGCATTCCAACGTCGAGAGCAAGCGCTCAATAGTATCTCGCGTGAAGTTCGTCTTGTTGTTGAATAGACTACTGATGTTAGTAGCCTCAGTATCCATTCTTGCACCTAATTCCTTAATCGATGCAATCCCCTTTTCGTCCATGATCTCTAAAATACGATACTTCCTTAGCCGTAACATGATCAATCCTTTGTTGTATTATTGCTTCCTTGTCCCTAACATAGGTAAAATAGCAACAACGAGCAAGATAAACCGTAGGCCTCAATTTTACTTACTTTTGAATAAAGCGTTCCTAAAAATAAAAAAAGTTAACGATACGTTGCGATTTTACTTGCATTCCCTGTTCCGAATCATTAACATAGGCCACATGGAAAACAAGCTAAAGAATTGGATGTTAAAAAATCGCGTGAAGGCGATAGACCTCGCTCGGCGCACAGGCGTAACACGCCAAACAATCGCAAAATTAATCAATAATGATTTTGTCCAGGTTGACCGTGTGTCTCTGAAGAAGGTCAAAGAAGCGACAGGGATCACATATGACGAATTGCTGTCGGATGGCGAGAGTGGCACCTATCATCGCAGAACTGGCATCGTAAAACTGGACACAGTAATCGAAGATCTGCTACATGATTTACACACTGCGGGTGTTAAAGATAAGTACGCGCAGTACATCGACCCCGAATTTTACTGTAGTGCCCCAGGGTTCCTATCAAGAGATCCATTTATTTTGCAAGGTGTGGACGCTGAATTTGGGGGGCACGGGTCAGCTGAGAATCAACGAATTATGGGACAAATCCGCAACGAGGGTTGGATTAATTGGTCTGATATGTGCGATATTAATCAAGTCGATCAAAAAACGCAACACACCAGATATATAGTTGTTGATTCAATAGATATGATCGGCAATTATCGAAGAATCGATCAGTATCGGAAGGTGCAAATCACAACACGCGCAGTATTATGGGAGGGCGATTACTCAATGTCCCACACAACAACAATATTAACCCTGGGAATAGATCGCAAATTCGGGGAAATAATGGCAGGTAAACCGTGGAAAATCGCAAGTTGGGTATGGTTTGATGTAAATACAGAAAAGCTATAATAAAAAAGTCTTTGGCAGGGTTGCACCCCCACCAAAGACAAACTCACCCCAAATCGGTCAGGAAACCAAAAGGAGTCAAGTTGTCGAAATATAACCCCCTTTATAACAGAAAATCAACCTGCTCAACTGTGCAGTGGTGCCTTTTAGCACTCGCAGTGGTCTATCTCTGTGCGCGTATCGTACCTGCGCTATTGGGGAGATAATCATGGCTATAGAGCAGATCACCCCCCAATTATTAGCCGCACTGGCTGAACCCTTTAGCTCAGATGTTATCCACTGGCGTGTAGGCTCAACGACCAAGGATAACAAAAGAGGCATGGCCTTAGCCTACGTCGATGCGCGTGACGTTATGAACAGGCTGGATCAGGTCTGTGGTGGTGCCTGGCAGGACCACTACCAAGAGGTCTCTGGTCGCGTAGTCTGTTGCATCTCAATCCACAATCAAACGCGATCCGATGGCGCTGGCGATACCCAGGTAGAAGCTGAGAAGGGTGGCTTGTCGGATGCCTTTAAGCGTGCAGCAGTTAAGTGGGGAGTTGCACGTTACCTCTACTCCCTACCCAATACCTGGGTGCAGCTGGACGGTAATCGTAAGATCGTAGCACCCCCTTCCCTACCCCCTTGGGCGCTACCGCAGGGCGTTGTTTCCGAACAGGAAATTGATTTCGCCGCTACTGAAACAACAACTGCAGAAGTCAGCAATACTCAGCACGAACTGATCAATGCAATTAAAGACACGGAGTCCGTGCTAATCTCACATGATCACCTTGATATTCCAAAACGAGATGTAGCTCGGAAAAAATACATGCAGGTTACTGAATTACTCAGCGCCAGCGAGGCACAGCTAGCTGCCTATTACGATGAGTTGGTCCGCTTTATGGAGGCAAAAAAATGAATGCTTCGGGACGCTGGACTAACAGCATACCTCCTGAGATTACTCAACTGGTTAGCGAACCTTTTCCAACCTGGGATTGGCAAGTGCGCGAAATCGATGATGAAGAGTGGATCGTCGCTCGGCTAATCGACAACAATAAATGTGAGCGCATCGTCGCTGGTCGCGTAGCTGTCGTTGTAGAGGGACCTGCCAATGAATGAAGAGAAAGAGTTTTCGAAACAGGATGCCAGAGAATTTGTAGACGCAGCAGACTCCTACCTGCTGCTCACCCTCAACAACGATACTCCTTCTGCAGCAGGCTATGCAAATGACATAGATCAGTTGCTAATGATTGCTGCTTACCTGAACACAAATCCTCCCCTCGCGCACAACCTACGCCTGCTCCTCAGTAAAGCCAACCCAACACTACCATCATTAGGGGATAATTAGATGACCAGTATCAATTTCGTAGCACTCCTTGGCGAGATAAAAGGAGATGTGCGTCACAACACGACCACAAATTCGCAGGTTGCAAATTTCACCCTCATCACCCAGGCCAAGGCGCATCCCAACGCGAAGGTAGATTATTTTTCCACCTATCATAATGTCGTAGCGTGGGGTCGCTTAGCAGAAGCGGTGCAGCAGTGCAAAGAAGGTGATCAGGTGCAAGTCGAGGGCAACTTGGAAACCGAATCGTGGGAAGATCGGAAAACTGGAGACAAGAGATATAAGACGGTTATCAAGGCAAGAAATTTGACAGTTCTGACGGAGGAAATTAACACGCCTAAAACTCGCGCTGAAGAAGTGCAGGAGGAATTAGATGCCCCCTTCTAAAGTGCCATCTCCAGGCCGCAGGTCGCGTAACAAAGGTGCGAGGGTGGAACGTGAGATCGTCGCACTCCACCAGGCGCTCGGCGTAGAGGCTGAGCGTGTGCCACTGTCAGGTGCAGCTGGTGGTAGCTACACAGGCGATGTCATCGTTGACAAGCGCTTCCGTGCCGAAGTCAAAGCACGCAAGAATGGGGGTGGCTTCGCGCTCATCGAAAGATGGTTAGAGGGCAACGATATGCTCATCGTCAAATCAGATCGTAAAGAGCCTCTCGTAGTGTTGCCGTGGAATGTTTACGGCCAATTAATCACAGGCGAATAGATTGAACACGCCTGAAGATTTTGATGTCGAGCAAGCACTGCTGTCTGCTTGTATGCAGCGCAGCAGTGCTATCAGTGACTGCGTTGATAAGGGGGTCGAGGTTGAAACCTTTTGGACCCCTACAAATCAAAAACTGTGGTTAGCGATGCAGGATGCTATCGTAGCTGCCCCTGCTGGCACAGACTCTATCGATCCCATGCAACTGCTGCGCTACGCTACCCCTCGCGCTCCTGAAATCAGTCTGGTGGACCTTACCAAACTATTTACTCTGATGGGCACCTCGCACAACGTGGCGTGGCACGCACAGACGCTATTAGAGCTACAGCAACGCCGTAGACTCGCAGAGATGGGCAGGTCATTATCAAATCGCGCCGTGGACATGGCCGACGATCCTGACGATACCATTTTTGATTTAGAAGAGCAGTTGTCGCGCAACGCACGGTCTGATGAGTCGGGGCTAATTGCCTTAAATAAGGCGATTGACCAGACCGAACTTTGGGCACGCCAGAATAGTGGGTTGGGACTGTTGGGCGTGTCTACTGGTTTTGACAAGCTGGATCAAATTACTAATGGGCTGCAGCCAGGCCAGGTGATGATACTTGCAGCACGCCCATCGAAGGGCAAGTCTGCGCTTGCTTGGCAGATCGCATCACACATCGCCTACGCTGGACCCGTAGCGTATTTCAGTTTGGAGATGGATGCACGTAGTCTTGTACTGCGTGCGCTGTGCCAAGAGACTGCCATCCCAATCTCGGATCTTGCACGCAATAACATACCACCCCAGGCTCAGGAATCATATGATGCTGCTGTGGCGAGTCTGCGCACGCAGCAGCTGCACGTAGATGAACGAGGCAGCGTGACGATGCACGCCTTAAAGAGTCGCTGCAAACGACTGCATCGTAAAGAGCCCCTGAAATTGATTGTGGTGGACTACCTACAGCTGATGACTGCTAAGCAGGCCACCACCAGAGAGCAAGAGGTGTCACAGATTAGTCGCTCCATTAAAGCACTGGCAATGGATCTCGGTGTGCCCATCCTCGCTGTAGCTCAGCTGAATAGATCGATTGAGATGCGCACAGGCGAACAGTCGCGCCCCACCCTATCAGACCTGAGAGACTCAGGACAAATCGAACAAGATGCAGACATAGTAGGGATGGTGTGGTGGGGGTGGGAACACTGCGCAGACCTACCGCCAGGAGACTGTGAACTCATCGTGCGCAAAAATAGGAATGGGCCATTGGGCACAATGATCATCGATTGGAAACCCGAACAGGTGAAATTTGTTGAGAGAAGAACGTAGAGAAACAAAACATATACCCGTGCCCGTAGTGTCTGCGGCAGCACAACGCGAACTGATACGACGATGGCAACAGGAGCAGGATATTGCAGCACGCGACCAGCTGGTGCGTATGACGATGGCACTGGTTACAAAGATGATCGGTGAACGCGATTGGATGATGACAGATTATGATGATGCGTATCAGAATGCGAGTATTGAATTACTGAATGCGATTGACCGATTCGACCTGTCACAACCTTGGAATTTTACAACGTATGCGCGGCACTGGATACTGAAAAGTTTTTATGAAACTGCCGCCACACGCGACAGTGAACCATCGCATGTAGCCGCTCGGCGTAACGCAATAAGACGCATAGAAAAGGATGCACTGGCAGCAGGCCAAACCGAAGAGCGTGCGGCTCAAACTGCTTACGCAGCGAAGACACAACATGAAAAGCACAGACTCAATAAAAAGGTGCCCATCGAAGACGTTGCAGAGATAGAACTATCGATAAGCCAACCTGCCCCAAGTATGGATGTCGCAGCGATGATGAGCGAAATCACAAACAAAAGGCATGACACGATCCTGCGATTCAACCTGGGCCTGTTGGGCAATAGACCGTGGAAAATGGCGTATATCGGCAGAGTGATGGGTTTGAGTCGAGAACGCATCAGGCAGTTACGTGAAATAGGATTAGAAGAGATAAGGCGTAGTGTGTCGAGATAGTGGCAGTGGGGAGACTGCGCTATTACGCTACGCCTGGGGTGGGCGGTTCTGGGGAGTGCTGCCCACCCCCTTGATTACAATTAAAACGAGGCAGTATGATCAACGTAATCCTGAGCCAGGATCAACTAAGGGGCGCTCTATATCATGCGCAGTTGAACTGCGGCCAGGGCATTGGTGGGATGAAATCTCAGATCCATGCGTCACATCAACGCAGGCAGCGCATGGGGGTAGATCAGGCTACTGGACAAATTGCGATGTGTGCGGTAGCAAAATACCTACACGGTGATGCAGATAAATATTTTACGACCAGGTTTTTTAGAAACCTGGACCCGAATATATCAGATGGTGGATACGACCTGGGTTGTGCCAACATCGACGTAAAAGGTGGGTTCATGCGGTTCTCTTCTGATCCGCAAGACTACAGCCTGTTAGTGCGACCACGGGAAGTACATGACGATTGGGTATATATCCACTGCCTGATCCATCACGCAAACGAAGATCCGAAAACGTGGGTTAATACACCCCCCACGATCTATATCACAGGTTGGGCTGCATCAGAGGACCTGCCTAAGACTCCCATTGCAGATGGTCCTTTGCAAGGTGCGTTAGAAATCCCTGTCCCGAAACTAAACCCTCTCCCACCCATCCGATACGATTGGTTTAAACATGGATTTGCGAGAGAGGATAGTTGAGCATTTGGCTGAACACACAAAAGAGAACCAGGTAATATTTTTTGATCCACCAGAACTGGATGAGGCGCTCATAGGCATCGCGCTGCGGATCGGATTGTCGGTGCCAGCATACGACTACGACAAGTTGATAGAGGTCCACCAGCGCATCAATAATTGGAGTTACGAGGACGCAATCGAATGGATCGAATACAACACAATGGGCAGCTATGTCGGCAACGACACGCCAGTGGTTGTGTGGAGACCACGTTAGCGGACCTGGATCAGATGCAGCAATGGCGCTGCAACGAGTATAGAGTCGCTCGGTATCCGCAGGTTGAGCCTGGCGAGGATCAGTGGACCTGCACCTGCAAGGGGTATCGTTTCCGCAGCAGAGCGCGACTAAACTATCACTGCAAACACATACGGGAGTTGAGAGAGTGGTTGATAAAACAGATATAGAGCCGATCTCGGAAAATTATAAGCTGTGCTGTGTCAACGCACGGCAAGTGGGCTGGTATATGGGCGAAAGCGTGACCGTCTATTCCCTGGGCAAAGGCAAAGCTAAGCGCTATTCATTCCGTTTGGAAAATGATCCCCGTGAAGTATCTGAGTGGATGAAGGTGGAAAAGGTCTTTCCTAATCGACCTAAACGTCCTAAGCGCTTATAAATCAGATCCTGGGCTATAGCGAGTTGCGATACGTTTAGATTGGTTTCGGGCAAAATTAGCATATCCCATCGTTGTTTCGGGGTCACTGTGCCCCATCAAGTCCTGCAGCGCTGCGGTATTGCCCCCTTTTTCGAGGAACAAGATGGCATAGGTATGGCGTAGGATATGAGGCGATAGCTTGCCTTCGTATTTGATTCGCTTCTTGAGCCTTGCCATAAACGACTGCACTGCACGCAGGCTAATGATTTCACCCCCCTCGCCCACCCACACCCGTTGGTGTGTTTTGCCCACTACGGCTTCGCGCCGTACTAAATATGCACGTAGCGCTTTCACTGTGGGCAGTGAGGGATATACAAAGCGCACCTTTTGTCCCTTGCCCTTGATTCGAATACTGCGCTCTTCGGGGTCGAAATCCTGCAACTCCATATTCACTAGCTCGGATAGTCGCATTCCCGTATCGACAAAGGTGCGCATAATGACGGTGTTGCGAAATCCCACCAGGGTATCCTGGTTGGCAACCTGAGCTAAGGCATCCCGTGCATCGCCTAAAACCAGGGGTCTAATGTCCTTGGCTGGCTTAGGTGGGCACTTGAACTTGTAGGGTCCTGCCATGTATTCTTCGGCGATTGCCCACTTGATAAAGGTGCGGATGCCCCTGCCATAGGTGTGGATCGTGTAGGGGCTAAGTTCCTTTTCAACCAGCGACAGCATATAGAGCTTAGCCCATCTTTGCAGAGCGTCTACATCGCTACGTTCGTATCGCTCCTGGGTCTCGCACCACTCCAGCCAGCGACTAACCGAATCATTGTAGAAATCAATCGTCTTTGGACTGACCAGCGCTATTTTCTTGTCTGCAATAAATTCGTCGTATAGCGTGAAAACCTGCATCGCATACACCCCTTAGAAAAGAGAGAATAAACCGAAGCAGGTTCGCGCCATTTAAGTGAGATAAAAAATAGCCCACCCTCGCTAAACCATTGCAAGAGTGGGCTTTATGGTCGGGGTGGCCAGATTCGAACTGGCGACCCCCTGCTCCCGAAGCAGGTGCGCTAGCCATAAAGCCCTAATCCATTCTCTTGCAACAACCTAACCTTACAATACATGCCTGGCGAGTCGCTGCTCCCTGAGCAGCTAACATAGCAGGCTGTAAAAAATAGCGCAATAAAAAAGCACAGGGCGGGCAAACTGCCCACCCTGTGCTAGTTGTATCCCTGCCCCCCCTTAGAACAGAAATACTACTCCCCTTCTACCTCAGTTTCACCCTCGTCTTCCTCAGAACCATTAGCAGACAACTCCTCTAAAACCATTAGCGCACCCTGTTGCCGTTGCGCTAATGCTGTGAGTTCCTGCATCGTCGCTTGCGCTTGCTGGATGCGCGACAACGTGTCTTGCTGATTCGTTCTGAGATCCGCAATCTTATCGTTCAGTGTGCCCACCACCATGTTTTCTCCTACGATAGATGATTAGTAAAAAACTGCCGCACGGCATTTATTGCCGCCGACATACCTGCTACTACATATGGAATAACATCGGGCGCGGTAAGGGCTTGTGGCATATAGCCCATGTCGCTTATCACGCTATAGGCGATAGCTCCTACGCCACCAACGGCAGCGCCCTTGCCTGTCTTAGAGATTTCCGTTTTACCAATTCCAATTTTAACATGCTTTATTAGTAGATCTTTCATAAAAACCTCAGTGTTGTAGTGGACGCATTGCAAATGCAAGAACCGAACCGATCATTACTTGCAATACTCCGATTGTTGCCTCGTGCTCAAAAACTGGTGCCCATCGGCCAAAACCTCCAGCCACCTCCACGACTTGGTAACTAATAATCAGCATTGTTGCAGCCGTAGTCGCGTAAGCTGCTGCCGATTTCTCTTTGCTCTTCTGGTGTTCCTTCTTGGTCAGTGTAACTATCTGGCCTTTGGCCCTACGCAAATCTGCCTTGGTCCCACGCACCTCCACTGACCGCGCCCTAAGTGTAGCATCTACCGCATGGCGCATCCGCTTGCATTCCTCAAGCTGGTTCCACAACTGAGTGTATGCTTTCTTGGTATCGCCAAAGCTCCAACCCTCTGGATCTTGCGGTAGATTGTTCCAATTAATACGGTTCATTTACCCGATCTCGCAGTGGGTCACGCAGATTCCAGTGTGGCGATTTTCGCTTCTGCCGCTTCGAGGCGAATCGTTACCTCCTGTAATGCTTTAACGAGAATCGGAGTGAATGCGTCTTTATACGCTTTTCGCATTGTCGGTTCGTGATCCTTCGCTGCAACTTTGACATCACCAATCGCCTTGCCTTCAGGTATCTGGCTCTCGGCCTTAACATCGCCAATACTTTTTCCGTCAGGTATTTCATCACCCTCAACGTAATATTGTGTATCATCATCCGCGCCATATAGCTGTTCCACGATGGCGTTGTCTGGAGCGATGTCATGCTCCGAAACTAAAGCAGGAAAAACAGTTTCAAGTTCTTGAGCGATGAACCCAATCTTCTTTTCACCAACTTTAGTGGGGTGATACTCTGGTGTCCACTCATAATTGCGCACCTTCAATCGCATTAGATCCGCGAGCTTGTCAGACGCATCAACGATATTAGTTTTCAGCCGCTCATCAGATGTCAACGTCCCTGCATCCGCAGTCCAGACATCGCCGTCGGAGTAGATGTAATTTCTGACTGCTGTTCCGTCTGAAGTTATTAAGAAGTTTTGTGTATTATTATCTGGAGACACTCCGCTATATTCAAGCGCGAGTATATTTCCACTGGAATTTTTCTGAGTGAACCTTGCTGCTCGACCTCCAGAGGAGCTTATCGATACATCCAGATAATCTGACGGAGCGTCCGAATCGCCAATATGGACAAGGCCAGCATCCGTTATCACAACGGGCTGAGTGTTGTCAGTGTCATTAGCAATCGTCAGGGTGCCGTTGCTGTTGACAATCATCCAATCATCAGCTGATCCCGTGGTGTCACGTAACCCTATGCCAGGGATGGCTCCTTCAATAAAAAATTTACCAGAAGCGGTCC
>Ga0209756_1003497_pt1 | contig 12723 bp, 16 predicted proteins | sample ETNvirenome_6_85_FD_184071 | JGI IMG/M metagenome (GOLD analysis project Ga0209756, IMG submission 184071) | Marine viral communities from the Pacific Ocean - ETNP_6_85 (SPAdes) (version 3) | ecosystem: Environmental > Aquatic > Marine > Oceanic | place: Pacific Ocean | collected 2013-06-19
TCCAAATTTAGAGGCGTTATTCATCATCCATTCATATGTTTTTCTTAGAATGGGGGGACGGCTACCAGCTTTCATAGTTTTGGGACCTAATTCATGAATATCAACAGCAGTTCCATTTTGATGATTGCTATATCCCGGTGTTGAGGTTATAGGGTCAAACTGTTTAGAAGAAGCCTGATAAATATACTCATCTGAGGGGGATGAAACGGTTGATCCGCGTCTACGCAAAGAAACTTGTTGGTCCCAACTTCTAAACCCGGATCTTGCGGAAATTGATACGCCATCTCCCTTAGCAGCATCAACCATAAATTTAAAAGCTATTGCAGCATCTTCTGCCAATTTTACTGTTTTTCGACCTTTAGCAGTCGGAACGTCCACTAATTTTATTTCTCCTATTGACTTTCCACTTTTCCAGGCACATTTCGGACCTCTAGCATCGCCACTTCTCGTTGAAACGCCGACAGTACATAAAGAAGGAACATCTGGGGTGGTTTGAGGAACTGAACGTCGATCAACTTTCGGTTCAAAATTTCTTTTTGGTGGTGAAATAGTTGGGTAATTTCCTGGATATCCTCTCGATACCATTCCCACATATTGACCAACTTTATTTTCATACCCCCAAGCAAATGGGTGGATTACTCTTACCCAATCACCAGGTTGTGGTATAACTTTGTCAAGTTCATCAGAAAGTGCTTCATATACATAATGTTCGTAAATTATATTAGCTTCTTTACCAGGGGTAGTAAAATTACTGGGAGCACCAAATAGCTGGTCTTGTCTTGTTTTGACATACAATTTAAGACATTCTGTACTTTTATTGCTTAAATTATTAATTCTTGCTCGGGCTCCATTGGGACTGGGGGTGTCTCGTTCAACCTTAAGAACTATGCCAACTATAGGCATATCTAAACTTAAACCTTTTGGTTCTAATCTTTCATTGACAGCCCCTTTTAATACATCAAAAAAAGTTTGGTCTTGAGATACAAAAGTTGACGGAAACTTATTAGGATTTGATGGTTCTATTGAATAAGCACCATTAGATATCACTTTACTTTTTTGATTTATTCTATCTACCATTTAAAACTTCCTCATTTAATTGCTTAAATATTTCATCACGCTCATGTTCTGAAAGATCTGTATTGTTTGCCTCATTTTTATTTTTAAGGGTAGCAATTTTTACAAGTTGTTCGTTGGAGCGCTGGAGGGTTTCAACATATTTGGCCGCTGTTATTCCAACTTCTTTGTGGCGATGTTCATCGGTCGCAATATATTTAACTAAATCTTTTAAAAGTTCTTTAGTTTGACCGCGATCTTCACGAATATTTTTAATCGCTTCATCAACTAATGACTCAAAATCTTTTTTATTTTTTTGTTCCACTTTTTTAAATAGTTATTCAGTCCATTTCTTTTTAAAGTTGGCGTATTCTGTACGAAACTTATTAAGGTTATTTAATACCTGTTTTGTGTTTAAGTTTGTTATTTCTCTTATATAAAGATATATTGCTTTTTTGTTGAATATCTCAATCGTATCCGCGTCTGTAAAAAGAATTTTAATAGCTTCCAAAATTTTTCTTTCATTTTCTTTTAAATTTTGTTTTTCCCATTTAGCAATCTCGCCCCACAAATGAGCCATAAATTCTTTCTTCTCGCGATCATTTTCATATTCATTGTAGGTAGTTAAATGAGTCATTTCTACTTGCTTTGAAACTTCGTCATATTGTGCTTCACGTTTGAGCTGTATGGCTGTTTTTTTGACCTTAGCAATGAACCAGTTTTTTGTTATAACACTAAAATAAGAAAATGCTTTTGAACCCCTATTGGGATTAAAGTTGCTCAATATTGTGACAAGATGCATTTCACATTCATCTTTAAGGCTATCTACATTTGGAAGATTTGTAAATTTATAAGTAAAAACAATCTTATTGATCATTTCTACGAAAGCAGGTCGAATAATATTTTGATAAAGATCGTTTCGCTCTTTTCGATCCTCAGTGTCAATATACTCTAAAATAGCATCTTCATGAACTTGTGTAAAGTAGTTATTCTTCTTGCGGTTCTTCTTGTTCATATTTTTCTTGTAATTCTTTCGAAGCAATCTCAAGTTGCTCCATCAAATCAGGCTGAGTAAAAGAATAAACATTTTCATATTTGCTCAAAAAAACTGCTATATCGTTAGCATGAGTTAAAAGACCATTTAAAGTTTCATCTCCATAAAATGTCGGCATCTCATACACAGACTGAAGATGTTCTTTGAATGTATCTAGGCGAGTAAATATAATAGATGCTTCTTCTGAAGCATAAAAAACTCTTAAAAAAACTTTACGAGAATAAAATAATAAAATAAAATTAAAAATTATTGAAATTATACACAATAAAGAAAGAAATATTGTAACATTATTCATTATTTTTATACTCTCTGTTCTTTAATCTGTGTTGTTCATTTTTCAGACTTTCCCTTGCTTCTTCGATTGTTGCCGTCACAACACTTCCAGGTTTTGATTTTGTGTTTAAATTGCCATGTTTTTTACTTATAAAAACAGAAGAGGGTCTCCGCTCAAGTGAACCTTCTGTTTCACAAAATTTACAAATTGTATATATTTTTGACAAAGAATGCTTCACTTCAAAAAGAGCTTCGCACCCTTTACAAAAATAAACATATTTAGGCATCCACCGTTTCCTTATCTTCGTCATTATTCAGGCGAAGAATAGGTGGATTTTCAACAACTAATCCTTCATCCGTATTAGTAAGTTCAAAATCTCGCAACAAATCAGTAATATCTGTTTGTTCTAATAATCCTTTTTGTAGCGTAATCATAAGAGCACCAATAGCTTGATTCGATAAGTGTAAAGTATCGTTCATGTTTTTTCTCCTTTAATTCATTATAGCATTTCAAGTAACTGATTTTTTAATATTTCTGCTGAATATTTTTTTGAATCTGTTAAGATGTTATTATTATAAAATTCCTTTAACCCTTGAATCGGTGTTTTATATATTTTTTCGCTTAAGAATTGTTCAACTTCATTTATATCACAAATATGTGAAAAAGATTTAAATAAGTTCGCCCAAGCAAAATGTGGTGGTGAAACATATAAAAACGGCAAATCATATAAAGGTAATTCAATTGTAACACTCGTCATATTGCTAATGGCACAAGAAGCATATTTGTAACACCAGTGAGTATCAATTGGATCTAAAATTCGCGGATTTTCAATACCACACATTTCATAAGATTGTTTTCCTTCATGACGATGAAAAGCTAGTTTTTTATGTTCGTTAGGGTGAAGCTTTATTATAACATTTTCGAGGTTACAAACCTTTTTATAAACATCTTTGGCGATCCCCGAAGTAAAATTTTGGCGAGTGGTTGGTAAAAATAATAATATATCTTTATTTTCATCTAAGTTGTATTTTTCGCAAAATTCTTTTTTGGATAAAATATATGGAAGATGTTTACCATGATTGTCCCATAACAAACAATTTGAATAAATATATTTTGGTTGCGGAAAAGCATCAAATGGTCGCCATTGATATGTGTGAAAAGTTCCATATTTATTTGAATTTGTATGACACTCTTTCATCATTGGGCTTACCAAAGCAGCTATATCCGCACCAACATAATAAAAATCACTAAACATTTCTGAAATTTGTACTGAAACAGCATTTTTTTCTTTTGCGATTTCTATATCTCTTCCTTTTAAAGCTGGTGGTTTTTTACCGGCTGGAGATACCCAGCCCTTTCTTCCGTTTGAACTAAAAACGCCAACTTTAAAATTTGTTGATTTTAAAAGATTAAGAGCTTCCTCAACAGGTTTTAAAACAACATCTTTAATATCTTCTTCTTTAAAAAGAGAAAACTCTTCTTTGGAAATACCAAATTCTCCTTCTCCAATAATTGTTAAAACCTTACAATGTTCTCGTAAAGAGTTGTGGAGTAATAAATATTTATTAAGAGTGTAAGAGTGGCACCAATAAAAATACATCACTATATCATACTCATTCATCATTATCTCAAAAAAAATCTTTCGTATTCATTACCTTATCATCAATAAACAAATCAAAAAAAGGTTTGTCGCACTTAAGTTCATCAAATTTTGCGCCCCAGTCATTTAATTGTTTTTCTGTTAATTCGACCCAATTAATTCCAGTCGTCGCTCCACGAGCAGTCCAATAAACAATAGTATTTCCTTCGTCATAAAGTTTATTTATTTTTATGATATTATTTTCTATAGGAACTGCTTTTGAGTAATCCCTTACTGAGTGAGGATCAGTACCTGAATGTTCGCAAATCGTCTCATCTATATCTACAAAAATAACCACATCAGTCTCCTTTAACAATCCTATAGCTGTCACTATCAAAATGTTCTGTTGAAAACTCAAAAAGCTCTGAATTTTCTAAAGCTATCATTTGATGACGCAATCCAATATAAACATGAAAATTTTGTCCTGGTTCTAAAATTATTTCACTCGCATTTTCCAAATTATCTTCATTAGAATACTTTACTTTAAGTTTACCAGATTGTAAATAAAATACTTCATCTTTAATTTTGTGATAATGCCAAGAGCATCGCTTTCCCTGTTCAAAATATAAAAGCTTACCACAATATTCTGACTTGTTCACAATCCATTTTTCATAGCCCCAACCTTTAGAAACAAATTCAATTTTTGGTTGTAAATTATTTTCTACCATGAAGTTTTCCCACCGTCAACAACTAAATTAGTTCCAGTCATATATGAGCTTGCATCCGAACAAAGAAATACAATAGCTCCCTTATATTCATCAATATGAGCCATTCTATTCATAGGATTTAAATTTGCTATTCTTTCAACCATAAACTTCGGAATTTTATTATTCCACACGCCTGTTGGGCTCAAACAATTAACACGAATATTTCTAGTTGCAAAATAAGTAGCAAGATATTTTGTCATACCAATGACCGCCCATTTTGAAGCTACATATGTAATTGGCTTAACATTTTGCATATCCTCTTCAAGTCCATCTTGCCTATAAATTCTCTGATCTGGTCCTATGTTAGCTAAACAGGACGCAATATTTACAATAACTCCACTTCCTGATTCTAACATCTTATTAGCAAAAACTTGAGAACATAGAAAAGTTCCATGTAAGGCAGCACTGATTCCCTCATTCCAATATTCCTCTGTCATTGTTTCAAATCTGGAACTCGGAGACATTCCTTTTGAATCTTCTACCTTTGGATCTCTAGCGGCATTATTTATTAAAATATCTACCCTTGAAAGTTCTTCAGAAACAGACACTATGGTTTCTTTCTTCGTAACATCCATATAATATGGAACTGCTGAGCCTTGTCCGTATTTTTCATTTAATTCATTTGCTCGTTGAACTGCTTTATCTTTATGATGATCTGTAATAGCTACAGTTCCGCCAAATTCAATAATAGCTTCTGCATGTTTCGGACCAAGAATCCCACCTGCGCCCGTAATAACAGCAACTTTTCCAGTTAAGTCAAAAATATTATTCTCCATTGTATACTCTTTCTAAGATGTTTTTATGTTGTATCATTGTTTTAATTTCCTTGCCAGTTTCGCCTCTTGCGGTTTGTAGTGTAAACAAGCCATTATAACCTTTTAAGCGCAATTTGTTAAAAATTAAAGCAAAATTTGTGTCGCCGGATGTAGGGTAAACTGTTTGACTATCGAAAGTTCGATCTTTTAAATGTACGTTATTTATTCTATTATAAAATGAATCAATATACTCTCCATGCTCTAAGCCATATGAAGTAATATTTCCTGTATCATATGTAACATAAAAATTATCTGATAAATTTAATATATCTTGAAGACCCCCTATTGATAGTTCGCACTCAAAAGAAAATTTTAAATTTGGATACTCTTCGGCATATTTTAAAATATTTTTAAGAAAAATATTTCTAATTTTTGAATCTTCTACGCTACTATCTTCTAAAAGAGGAATAGTAATAGCATTTATTTTATTTCTAATTGCTGACTTACAAACAGGTCGTAAAAATTCCTCAAGATAATTTTCATCAAGAATTCTCGCATCGACTAATGTATCAACGCAAATTGAACTAATTGGCAAATCACCAAAATATAAATTTTTATCCAAAATTGGATTATTGACTGATCTTCCTTTGGTAATGAGCCACTCAATATGAGTAAACCCACATTCCTTTAAATATTCAAATTCTTTACGCCAATTTTCAGGAAATTCTTGAATATGACCGTTAACGGGTTCTAATAACCTTCCTTGTATTATTCCAAATTTCATTTTAAAACCTCAACCATTTCTATAAATGTCCCATCTGGATCTCTACAAAAAGCAACCTTAACTTTACCATCGGGTGAAACTTGTACTGGATAATTAAATTCAATTCCCTGGTGAGTCAACTTATCATAAAGTGAATCTAAATTATCTACCGTTAAGGCAAAGTGAGAACAGCCAATTTCAGACAATCGGCGAGCTTTATTGTTATGTGGTTTTTCTGGGTGGGATTTATAATGTAATAATTCTAAAATATTTTTATTTTCGTCGCACATTTTGACTGTAGTTACTTGAATGTTTTTAAGAGCTGAAAAATTATCAATACACTCTCCCAACTCATCAGCAATTTTATATGGTTTAAAACCAAGACCAGTATAGAATTCTAATGCCTTCTCTAAATTGCTTACCGTCACTCCAACATGCCTTATAAGACTCATTTTTTTACTCCTTGAAAAACTAAACAATCACCCAACATATTTTCATTTATTAATTCCTCATATCGTTCTTCTGTGTTCTTATAGAAAGTATTTATTTTCTTTTGGACTTCTGTATCGCCACAAGTCGGCACAGGAAGATTTAAAGCCTCTCTCGCATTAGTTTGTGGACCTTTATTGTGGTGCCAATAAACATGATTAAAGAAAGGGTACATAAGAAAACTTGTAACATCCCCATCAAATCCACACTCGACACAAAGTTCTTTAAGCGATTCGGGCGTAAAATAATGTATATGAGCTTTATGATAATAAAACCCATCATAATTAATATTTCTGTAACAGCTCAACAAAACATCATAATGATTCGGTACTTCCAAATGAAGAATGCTTCCTTTTTTTAATATGTTGTTTGCTTTTTCTAAAAATTTTCTTGGTGAATGTGCGTGCTCAAGGACTTCAAAGCTAGCAAAAACATCATAATGATTATTTTCAATATTAACATCTTCAAAAACAGAATTTATTACTTTCGCAGATGGATACTTGTGTTTTAAATAATCTGCATCTTCTCTGTTTGGTTCAATAGCTACAAATTCCTTAGCTCCAAAATTAACAACATGATCAAAAACACCACCAAAAGAGCAGCCCACCTCTATATAATTGGTATTAGATTTCAAGTGTTTACTAAATTGTTTAAATTGCTTTTTATTTAAATTTTTAAAAATTTTAAAGTGTTCATCTGATTTAACTTTATGACCTTTGGAAAAAGCACTAAATTCCTTACGATATTCCTCTTGATAATACTTATCATCTGCCCAATAAGACGGATCAAGAATACCATGACCGCTTAAATTATGTACCCACAAAACAGCTTCAGATCCATGCCGCAATTCTATAGATCGCGCTGTAAAATCTTCTTCTTTATAATGTGTAAATCCAGTTTTTTGAAGAACTTGCTTAATTGTCATTTTGTCCCTTAATATGTTTCTCGATAACATCAATAGCTTCATTTAAAGCTTCTATAGTAATCGTTAAGGGCGGACCAATTTTTATAGATGTGGACCATGTATTCATCGGCATAACACCTTCGTTAACACAGTTTAAAATTACTTTTGTAGCATCATCTGGGTTATGAAAAATTATTGCTGCCACAAGACCTTTTACATTTACAGTATTAATTGAATCGTACCGCTTCAAGGACTTAAGTCTTTTTTCAAAAATCTTAACCTTTTCGGATAATTCATTTTGAAAATTTTGATCTTCAAAAAAATCAATATTTGCTAATGCGGCGGCGCAGCAAAGCGGATTACCTGCGTGTGTCCCTCCCAATTTTTCTGTATTATCAATCAAGTCTTTTGTGCTAATAACGGCTGACATTGGAAGTGGCGCAGAAATAGCTTTCCCAGTACAAATGATATCTGGTTTTAGATAATCACCATAAATCATATATCCATATAAAGTTCCCATTCGATAAAAACCAGATTGAATTTCGTCAAAGCAAACAAGTGCTCCACTTTTTCTAGCAAAATCGTACAAATCTTTTATATAATCTTGTGGATACATCCAAGCTCCCCACCCTTGATATGTTTCTAAAAAGAAAGCAGCAATCTGATCAGAAGGAGGCAATAATCTTGGATCAAATTTTGTATCCAAATCATATGGAAATTTTAAAAATATTACATCATCATCAACAACATTTGACCATTCACTACTTTTAGAATCTCCACAAATCAAATCGGAACTTAAAACTCGACCATGATAACTTCCTTCAAAGGTTATTATATATTTTTTGTTTGATTTTTTAGCCCATGTTTTTATAATCTTATAAGCAATATCTGTTGCTTCGGATCCAGTATTAAGCAAAACAACTTTTTCAAAATGTTTTGGGGATATTTCAATAAGACGCTTTCCCAATTCTTGCCTTATTTTTGTTGGGTAGAAAAATGAAAAACACAAATCAGAATCTAATTGATTTTTAATGGCTTCATTAATTTTTGGATTAGAATGACCTGAATTAGATACGAATATACCGGAAGTTAAATCTATCCATTTATTTCCATTTTCATCAAAAACATAAAAATCTTTAGCCTTGTCCCAAATAATTGGAAGTTGAGTTCTTATGTTGGTTGATTCATATTCGCTAGGATTATTGTTTGAAAGATCCTCTTTCATTTTGAAATCATTTTTTATAAATCTATGTTTGGTATTAGTCACTAAAATTCTCCTTAAGTAATTCTAGTAAAACATTTTTTTCATTCAAAAGTTGATAATCCAAAAAATTAAATTCATGCTCCATATCAATTTCGGTAACATACTCTGTTATAACTGGCATTATTCCCATCCCAAAAGCTGTGTCTCCTTTTAAAATGGTTTCTTTTTTTATTATGTCCAAATATCCATTTGGCTGATATGCTTTTGGAAAAATTTGTCTTGGCAAATTAGCATAATCTTTAACACCCTTATAATCTTTAAAAAACCCTTTACAGAAACCATTTTCAATTTTATAAACTTTATAAGGAGGTTCTGATATTTCATGCATAGAGCGCATACCTGTCATCTTATTTTTGTTCTCGTAAAAAAAGTCTATGAAATCAGATAATTTTTTTGGATCTCGCAAAGGAGTTGTGGGTCTCATATAAGCAACTTCTTCAGTATCTATTTTTTCAAAAAAATGATTTACAACATCATAATCTGTTGATGTATCTTGGGCGTAGGCTGATGGGCGTATAAAGGGAACTTCTGCTCCATATAATTCCGCAATTTTAGCAATTACAGGACTATCGGTTGAAACAATTACTCTATTAATTTTTCTACATTTAAGAGTTGCTATAATAGAATAAGCTATTAAAGGATATTCATGTAACGTTTTAATATTTTTTTGCGGAACACCCTTACTACCGCCACGAGCTGGAATTAATGCTATCATGTTTAAATTTCCAACTATTATAGCGTATCGGCTTTTCGAAGTTTTTTCGCTATTTCTAACTCTGAGTTTGTAACTACTTTAAAACCATCTCCTTTAGATATTTCAATTTCTCGAATATATTCCACAAGCTTTTTTAATCCCGGCAGTTCAATGGAAGCAGATTGATCGGAACCATACATAGAACGATCTAATGTGATATGTCTTTCAATTGAAGTAGCTCCCATAGAAACAGCCGCACAACTAATAATTAATCCAGTTTCGTGCCCACTATATCCAACCTTTGTTGGAAAGAATGTAGACTGTAACAATTTAATAACATTTAAGTTTGCCTTTGAGGGAGGTAGTGGATAGGTGCTATTACAATGCATTAATTCGAAAGGACATTTTGTTTTTTGAAAAATTTCAACGGCTTTTGTAATTTGAGACATGTCACTCATACCAGTTGATATGAAAGTATACTTGCCCTCTTCTGCTATAGTTTCTAACAATTTTCTATCAGTTAACATTGCCGAAGCGACTTTATTATATTTTAAATTATATTGCCTCAAAAATAATTGACTTTCAATATCCCATGCTGAAGCAAGCCATGCAATTCCCTTCTTTTTACAATATTTATCAATTTCGTCATATTGTTTTTTACCAAACTCCAAACCATTTTTTTGTTCACGATTTGTAGTGCCCCACGGACTCTCACGAAACTTATCCAATTCCTCTTTTGAATAAACCAATTTTATAGTTCTTTTCTGAAACTTAACAGCATCACAACCTGCCGATGCAGCCCCATTAATTAATTTTTTAACAATTTTTAAATCTCCGTTGTGATTGATACCAATTTCAGCAATTATAAATGTTTTTTCCATTTTCACCTCTTTTATAATATTACTATATTTTTCATAAGTCAAGAATTTTCTCTATTTGATCCTTATCAGCAATTTCTCTAGCTTCTAAAAACTTATCCATCGACATATTTCCAAAGTTTACCGGATTTCCGTGTTTATCATTTAAAATTTTAGTTGCGTCATCAAGTCCAAGAACATACTTGTGAAAACTTTCATCACAAATAGGTTCACCATCAAAATCAAATTTAATATCAAAATGTTTTTGTAATTGAGGTCTTACAACTTTCCACATTTCAGTCCCTGGATATGCCGTGGCTGTAAACATTTTACTATTAACTGAATTCTTAACAATCTTGCCATTATCTGCTCCTAGAGTGTAATTTTTAGCCAAAAATTCTTGTTGCCACAAAATAAAAGCGACACTTGTTTTTAAATGCTCCAACGCTTCACCAGGATATGCCATAATCCATGTACAATTCGCATGAATGCCCGCCTCTTTACAATTTTTGATCGCATTTACCATTGTCTTTGGAAACTCATAAGTTTTGCCATTTACTTTAGTTTTAACAATACCATTTTTTAAAATGAAGCCACCCTTTTTCATTTCAGTTAAGGTGTGTGGCGAAGCTGACTCTGCTCCAAAACCAATATAAACACAACCTGATTCTGCCATATCAAAAGCACGCTCATCTGCTTCATCCATTCTTGTGTGGGTTCCCCACCTAACCTTATTGAGACCATATTTCTTAAAAACAGGAATCATTCGCTTAATGCGTCTTTTATCTACTGCGAAATTATCATCAGGAAAGCCCATAAAATCCAAATCGTATTTATCCACATATTGCCTTATTTGTTTAGCAATATGTTCAGACGATCTCATACCATAATTTCTTTCACCTTGAGCGCCTCGATAACAAAAGGCACAAGCATAAGGACATCCACGACTACTAACAGTTGTTAAACTTCTTTTCATCGTAAATGGAGTAGCGGAACTATTGTTTGCGGCTATTCCCCATACAGGGACTTTAATATAATCTTCTAGAACATTATGATCATATGGATCTGATTCTAACAAATCCCAAGCAGCATAAGGAATAGAATCTAAATTTTTGGGCCTGTTACCTTCGTATATGAATCGAAATCTCCCATTAATTTCACCAACAAAATAAGGACTTATTTTACCTGAATGGATGCTTTGTGATAATCCTTTTTCTTTAATTATTTTTGCATCTTGACAAATTAATAAAATTACATCGTCACCTTCGGAACGCGCAATCGCATCCAATTCTGGAATCCAATTAAAAAGACCTGATTTAATTTCTGTGGCTAGACCATTTCCCGTAACTAAAAAGCAATCTGGCTGAAGTTTTCTAATGATTTTTGCTACTTCTTCTTGCCACTTTAATGTTGTTATTTTACCAGAAAAGGCTATAACATCTTGATCGCCAGATTTGTTTAGGTGAGCTTCAATAAGTTTTTGTGCTTCAATATACGTTAAATGTCTCCCGTTTGGGAGGTCCTTTGCTTTGGAAGTTTCATCTTTTATTCTATACCCATTTAAATCAATTATAGAAGGTTCTGCCCCGTATTTTCTAACAACAGAGGCAAGTATGCCAGGACCTTCAGGTGGAGTGTTTGGTTGTGCGGACTCGCGCAAAGGCATATTAATAAAAGTAATTTTTATACCCTTAAGAGAGTTATAATTAAAATTTTTTGTTAAATCAACAGGATGAATAACATTGTTATCCAGAATTTGCATCTATGTTATTAATATAACACAAAAAAGAATAAATTTTTAGCACTATTTAAATCTCATATTTGATTTTTAGTCCTCAAAAAGAATGTTTTCTTTTACAAAATCAACCCACTCATCAAAATAAACGCGATTAGGTTTAGCATAGGCACCTAATTGTTTAGGGGTGCCTCTTCCGAGGTGAAGAAAAATAACTTCACCATCATCGTTTACAGTTCTATCCACCGAAAAAAAACTAAATGGAGGCTTACAAATTAAAGTATTATCATTTTCGGTACTCTTACAACAAAAATATTTTAAATTATTTTCAATACAATGTTTTGTAAGATCGTCTCCAACATCAAGAATTTGTTCTTTTTTTTCATTGTAAACTGGAAACATAGAAACTGATTTTGCTAATTCCGTAGTTGTTAAAATACCAGAAATATGAAGAGCATTCATTCTACTATTATCTCTTCTTGTGCCAACCACAAAGTGCCCTTCTTTATCTAACTTAGAAAAGAGATAAGTCATC
>Ga0209756_1003501_pt1 | contig 12715 bp, 3 predicted proteins | sample ETNvirenome_6_85_FD_184071 | JGI IMG/M metagenome (GOLD analysis project Ga0209756, IMG submission 184071) | Marine viral communities from the Pacific Ocean - ETNP_6_85 (SPAdes) (version 3) | ecosystem: Environmental > Aquatic > Marine > Oceanic | place: Pacific Ocean | collected 2013-06-19
GTTTAATAATCAGCCAGTGCGTAGAATACAACAGATGATGGATGCTCGAACAACTTATCCATCGATTAATCGAATAGGTGATCTTAGTCGTCCAGCTCCTGGAAACCTTGCACCGTTTAATGACAACAACACACCAATTTATGGTCGAGGAAGATCATTATACCATCAAACCAGCGTTGGTGGCGAGCTCATTGCTAACCCAGGCTTAACCGAAGCCCGCCTCGGCCAGCGAATTGCATATCCAGAAATGTTGCCTCTACGCTTATTTTCTGGCTCTTTTATTACCAAGCCTGTATCCGCAGCTCCAAATGCCACGACGCTTCGTCAAATGTCCGGCGATCCTTTTTTGAGGGACGTACACCACACTTCGATTGATAAGCGTATTTGGATTGAGTCCGCAGAAGTCCCGGGTGCAGCAGATAAGACAACACAATTATTCAATTGGGCGAAACAAAGCTCGCCCCTCAGCATTTCTCAAGACTATGATATTCTTGGTGGGGCAATAACACCATTTGATGAGTCAAACTTACCGTCTGATGCAACAACCATTAATCAGCCTGCTGTTGCTGGAGATGTTTATCCTGGCTTACAACAAAGGCTTGGTGACCATATTGCGATTGTTATTGATCTAGATCCTGATGAAGACACAAGGCTTGGTGTAACCCAGGGTGGAAACATCGCATCAATGGCATACTTCAATTTCTCTACCAAGAGGTGGGATATTATGGGGTATATGCCGGGAGTGTCGGGATCTAACGCATCTGCGGAAGTCGCCTTTTCCACTGCCCGTGAATCCTCTAACCAGGGTAAAGGAATTAGATTATTTGGGGGCGTAAATGCAGGCGTCACTGGTGGTCATGAACAGCTTATTGAAGATTATACTAACCTTTTTCGATCTGCATCTATTGGGTTTATTGGGACCAATGGTTTCACCGTATATCCTGATGAGGGACAAAATGCACTTTCTGCATTATCGATGCAAGGGAGACCAACTTCGACATACGGTTTTCCAGCAGATGAAAAGTACTCTTCTACAACCGGCCAGACGCTTTCCATTGGTGACTATATAGATGCACCATTTCTGTTAGAACGATTTGCTTTAAAGTTCGATGCTGACCTAGAAGAATCGGGCCCTTATTCGCTTGGTAGAATGCTTCCGACTGTTGGTCGTCAGCCTGAATATGGAAAGATGGGGTTCTATAGAGGCGGCGAACTTGCCTATCAGGGTGGATCTGCACACTGGGCAGTCAATCCATCAAAAAACTTTGCGGCGTCGATGCCGAGAATTCGGTTTCCTGGCACCAGAAGTAGCACAGGCTATACCCAGACTGGTGGTGGCACGCTTGCTGGATGGTACGGAATTGGAGATCAATTCGTTTGTGAGGGGCGCTTTATTGGTAGCCATTCTGTTGCGATGCTCCAAAACAATATGCATCATCCTGATGGGGATCAGTACGCCGGCGGAGGAATTAATCGAATATATGAAATGTGGAGTGGAGGTCTTCTTAGTCACCCTATAAAGATAGACTCTGGCGTTTTCTTAAACGTTGGTACAGACCCAATCCGAAATCCCGAGGACCCCAATAAGTCTTTGTGGGCTAACCCGTTCCAGCAAAGCAACTGGCCGAATAACATGACAAGTCGTCTTTGTAATGTATCTTCGACATATCCTGGCGCCTATGCTGGATCCGCCCAACCGTGGACTCAAGCGTTCTATATACCAATGCTGGGTGGAGGGCATAATGGCATCGTTACAGGATCGAATCTAAATTATTCTACAGGAGACGGAGGTCGCGGACCATATCTTGCATGTCATGAGACATATAGTACGTATGCTTTAGACCGCACAGGAAACATCGGCCAGGGTAACACATGGAACAAAGATTTAAAGAAAGATAATGGCCATCCATTCTGGCGTGCAGATACATTCTTTCTTCTACGAGAGCGTCCATCTTCGGAACAGGAGAGAAATTCAACTCCAGAATTCTATTCAGATATTCAATTGATGGCCGATCAGCCCATTATCGCTGTAACAACTGCCTCATTCGTAAATGGAACCACTGTCTCCAGTGACAGCTATATGGGAAGACCAAGATCGCTCACAGCAGTAGGTCCATGGACCTCCTCATTCGGGTTTGCTATTCAACCCAGAATGATGGCTGAGCGCTTTGGACCGTTTGCAGTGGATTTAGGTGCTAGATATCCAATAGTAATATCACCAAAGATTGGAGCGACAGTAAGGGAGCTAATAACATACGCACAGATTGTTCATTATGGCTACACTGTGGCACCAATGGGCTTAAGAAATCATATAACCTCCTATAAATCAAATGCAATGAAGACTAATCCTGGTTCAGGGGGAGCAGTGTATTTATCTGCCTCCGCGGATCCAGAGTTTGCGGATGTTATCACCAACGGTAGCGACGAGCCCCTACCTGTAGAATTGTTCTCTCAGGCAATAAAAATTGCAAACAATTCGCAAGGAATCGATGCTAAGTGGGTGAGCACAGGTGTACCTCTCTTTCAGGGTGGTGGAACTGCCGGAAATGCTCCACAGAAGCTGGGCGTTATCGGCACAATCGCTGCACAGCTAGGTGGAGGCACAGCGACTAATGGGAATAAGGCAGCTGCTCAAACGCTTTATGGTGCATGGAAAAAACCCGGTGAAGGATATAGAGACCCTCATTCATATGTGCAATCTGGATCTGGAGGGTTTATATTTCAAAAATCACCAGCCCAAAACCGCATTATGTCTGATTATCCGGACACTCCAGACTCTGTCGCCCAGCTAGGGATATACGACTATACAATAAACAACCCGGGAGGTGCATTGGATAAACCAGGCCATCCATTTGGGACTGAGGTAGCTTATGGTTCTCACCAAGGCGCTGCCGGGATGCTGGATACATTTCATGTTCCCTATCCAACAAATGCCGACGGCTATTGGGGTCAAAAAGCGGGTAATCTCGGAATGAATCCAGCTGTTCTTGGTTCTGGGGGATCGATTATTACTGCTCCCGGGATTATGGCCTCGAAGGGTAAGCACATAGACTTTGAGCAGATGGGGTCATTTGATGCACCAGGACAGCCCCTTAACCCTCTTTGGTATAATGACCGAATTTATCAGTTTACTGGAAGCCTCGACGTTGGACAGCAACTTGCTCGGGAGGGGAAATTAGATCCTGTTATTATATCTTTGCTACTTGCACCTACCGGGGCAGTTGTTGATAAGACTGCTGGACTTCCCAACTGGTTAGAGGCCGGCTTAGGAAGAGACCTCAATATTGAAGTAACACGAGGTATGCGACATAATGGGGGAATAGTGTTTGATAGTCAAGCAATGATAGCAAACTACCCTCCATCCGGCGATACTGATTTTGGTTTCAGATATTTTGCTGATAAAAATCCAGATCATGTTGTGGATAAAAATTGCGGCTTTACATTGATGACGGCCTCTGTTTGCGATCGGCCACTTGCTGCGGGCCCAGGTAGAGAGTCTGCAGCAATGCCCTTAAGGGCGAACGTATTTGCTCGTAGAATGTTGAATTCTGGTCAATTTGAAGTTGTTGCCCCAGTTAGAAATACTCCAGCTACTAATTTTGATCTTCCCTCCCAGTGGTGCTTGACAGTCCCTGGAGGGCGACGCAACGCAGTGAGGCACTCAGGCGGCGACCCCAGAATTGAATCCTTCGTAACATATCCTATAGATCGAGGGGAGAGTAATCCCTGGGCAACGGTACTAGAGCCCGGCGGGTTTTGGTATAATGGTCCAGGATCGAAATGGGACTTCGGGCCATATCCGCAAGCTCGTGGACCAAATAGGTACGGCGGTCATCATCCAGCTGGACCGGGAATGGAAAAGCGTTTCCACTTTCGTGTGATGGGAAATCTTCGAGGAATTGGTTTCAAACCAGGCCCTGCTTTCGATGGTATGCCCGATAATAGATACTTTGTAAAAGGTGTCATAGGATCCAATCAACGTAAGGATACGTGGATTCAAACACCAATAAATTACGGTGTACAGTTGTGGTCATCAGAATCATCTGGTGGGATGTGGGGCGACTGGAGTCCTTACTACTTTGGCATCGGCGCTGCTAGCATGAACGCATCAGGTCTTCCGCATGCGGTTCCAATGCCCGCAAGCTCATCAATAGTCGGTAGTACATTCGACAGATATATGCGTGATGGTGATGGGGCGTATGGCTCAGGTGGATGCCTGTACGATTGGTTAAATCTCCAGCTCGCACCCGACAAGTATGCTGTATTACCTTCATTCTTTGCCACCAAAACAAGTCCCTACCCTTCTGAGGTTAGCTTAAATCAGTTACAGTGGCCAGTCAAGGGACAACAAGAGTCGTTATACCTCTTACAACCTGGAGACAAATTAGTTCTTGGATGTCAACCTTCACTACCCGGATGGAATGCTTCGAAGATGCCAACGAACAGAAACGTTTCCAAGTATGGTATCTGGGATGAGACAGCCAGCAATCGTCATCAAAGGTCTTGTTTCCATGCTAACCAATATTCGCCCCCGCAGCTGAAAAGCATTGCTGAAGGCAAGTGGGAAGCAGTAGGTAGCGGATCATTAAACAGAAATTCTCAAAATCTAGAACATCCATACGAAGCTGCTCATGGTCTTACTCTTAAGAAGGGTAAAGCAAAGTTAATCCTATATGGAACTCTTCTCCGAAATAATAAACATCTTCCATCTGAGTTGAACCAACCGCTTCGCTCTGATGCAATTCATGAAGCGCTGCACTACAATAATCCTGTCATGGATCAATTTCAGATTGAGCGAGAGTCTGCATATAAGGGTTCTTATATTTCTGAGCTCGTTCGAGGTAATATTCTGGGAACCGACTTATCAACCCCTCCATTAAGTAATACTCGAGGAGTGGTTACTGGTCCGGCCGGTACAGGTGGTCCTAAGCCGCAAGGTAATTGTGGGAACTATGAATATGCTACCCAGCGTTTCGTTAGGATCTCTGAAGAGTCTCAAGTATTTTGGGATTCATTACTCCCTAATCCTGTGGGAATTGCTTTGAAACAAGGGGGCTTCTATAATACTTCAAGCATCTCTCATACTGGTTTTTCTATTGCCAAGAAGCCCTCATACGCTTTTGCGTTTAATCTGATGCCAGAAGTCGTTCCTGGTTTTGTGAATTTCTTTTCTCAAGACAGATACTGGCGTCATATAGGGAATGTAGATTGGCAAAATTCGTTTCCGTTTGAAGCAAAATTTGCGGGTGTTAGTAGAATGCTAACTCGGGACGCTTCAATGGGCACAAGCGGTATTGGTGGCTACAAGAGACCGGTTGTGCCGTTTATTAACCCTGTTTCTCCAATGAACTCCGGATCTCTTACATACTTCATCGACGAGTCCACACTTCAATCCCGAGCATGGTGGTTACCGGATTACAAGAATTCTTCACCAGCAGATGTATACGACGCCCCTGCAATTGACTTTACCACTGGGGGTACATGGAGTGGCGATGGCGCCACATACAGAAATCAATCAACAGCTTATGTGGCTGGCAAAGACTATTGGTTATCAAATACTCGAATGCGCGGTCCGTGGGGAACATTAACCACGGATGGTAATCTATCGTTTATTTTTTACAATAAGAATGGGGCTTATCCCGCTGTTGATGCGCCCATATCTGCCGGCACGCCAAAGCTTCTCACAAATGTGTGGACCATTGAAAATATGGCGGACGGTATATCAACCGATCTTAATATGGGCCCATCCAGTCCAACCAACTGGGCTGATGGTGAACCAGCCGTAAGCGCAAGAAAATTAAGCGACCAACAATATCGTGTAAATGCTGCAATTTTTGCTGGTTATGGCAGAGCCAATAAAAAACAGCTTGATGTTGTTCGTATGAATGGTGGCGGCATCTACTCCAGTGCAGAACTATGTCTAGCAGTAGATTGCGGTCATCCAGCTGGATGGAAGTACGGCTTAATGAATTGTGATCACACATCTCCCTCTATGGTGTTTAGATGTGATCGCTATGGACAGCTGAGAGATATGCTAGAGCAACGCCTTTATTCTAAGTGCTATAGCAAAGGAGACCCATTTAATCGCCGCGGTCAGACCGAATCTGCTGTGACCTGCATCTTCGTTGATGCCGATGGTAATCCTGTTTCTGATGCATCAAAAACAACATGCTTTAATATTAGCACTGTGATGTCATCATCGGTTCCTTATAAAGATGGAGAGAGTGGTACTGCTCGGAACTTGATATTTAGTGATGATAGCGTCGTTATTGCATAATGATGCTGCACTTCATGCGGAGCGGTAATGGCGCAAAAGTCAAAGACAGAACTGAGAAAAACTGATTTTCTTGTTATTAGGTCTAATAGAAATAATGACATTGTCAAAATCATTACCCCTCAAACGTTTCAAATTGGTCTTGACAATGCCGACTTTAAGAAAGGGCTAATTGTTAAGGGCACAATTACCGTTGGCCCTGGTGGAATAAAGCGCGCAGACGGTACTCCTTATATTAAGGGTTCCGGAAACGTTACTGTTACGAATGATAGCGATGGCGGCGTTACATTAGGCGCTACAATTGGGACTGGTGCAACTCTCAGCAGCGCTGGTGGCACATCCGGTATTACCAGCTTTTCTTACGATGGCTCTGTTGCTGAGACTGTTTCCCTTGATCTTGCTTATGACTCTGGTCTTAGCCTCGGTCCTTTAGGCGTATCTGTCAAGCCCTCCGCGATAAACAACTATTACTCTGGTACACCAGCACCTGGTGATCTTCTTATCTTTGAAGATAGATCTTCGGGTCATGTAAGAAAGATAACAGTCAACACATTAATGACAGCGGCAATGACGCTGGGTACACTTGGGAATAAGCTGACATTAGGAAACGGTGTTTATTCTCCATCAGGATATACATGGTACGATAACACAAACCAGGTAGATATATCTGTTGCCACTGGGTCTCTAGGGGGTCTTGGATTTGATGGGACAGGTTTAGTTGTTAATCCGCTAAACGCATCATTAACAACTAATCTTGATATTGCGAATGATCGAATGCTTTTATATGACGCCACCGTAGGTGATGTCCGTTGTATTAGGCCTTCCATCTTCGGTGTTGTTCCAACGTCTTATCGTATAAGTCCTGGAAATGGCATAAATGGAAATTATTGGGATAATTCTGGAAATGAAACCTGGGCGATTGATACCTCTTTGGTTCCGACACTTATCGCAAATAATTCGTTCAGTGGAGATAATTCGTTCAGTGGAGATCAAACTTTTACAGGTATAAACACCTTTAACAATAATACGATATCTGGTTCGATCCATCATACAGCTGGTGGTTTATCATATTTGGTTGCTGGCTCAAATGTTACGATTGCATCTGCATCGAATGGGCAAATAACGGTTAGCGCCACAATGGGAGCAGGGGGTTCATTAACTGCCGGATCTGGGATTGGATCGTTTACATACGATGGTACATCACCAGCATCAGTTGCTCTGAACTCAAGTGGATTAACAATCGCTAGTGCTCGAAATGACTATCTTTTTGTGTCTGATGGATCAACCCCTTCCACAATAAAGAGAGATACCATTGCGTCAATTATTGATAAGGTGGATCGTACTGCAATTATGGTCGCCGGCGACGGTATTAATATAACATTTAATGGGAACAGTCTTCCCGCAGAGATTGCTACTGATATTGATGGGTCTACACTTGGGTTTGATGGGTCGGGTGAGATATCTGTACTAAAGGTCCCCAATTCATTAATAAGCGGTACTGGAATAGAAACTTTTTCTTTTGATGGCTCTTCTCCGCAAAGCGTCATTATAGATAATTCTGTTGTGGCGACGTTATCTGGTTCTCAATTTAGCGGTGATGTAGGCATAACTGGCTCATTTTCAACAAAGAATAGAGCAACATTTCAATCTGGTTTAACATCAAATGGTCCTGGGTTTTTTAAGCAAGGCTTAACAGGATCTCTAACGAAGCTTCTAGATGGTACATCATATATTAGACAAGGCGCCGGTATCCGGATTATTAGCGGTACAGATGGATCGATTACGATCATAAGTACAGCGGGCTCAGAGGGCGGAAGGCCAGGCGGAGGAAACAGTGATAAAGATGCTCAATATCTCGTTTTATCAGCTACAGGTTCATTAAGCGCCGAAAGAGTATTCACTGCCGGAACCGGAATACAAACCACAGACTTAGGTCCAGGAGCAGCATATACTGTCGCAGTTCGTGATGACATTGTTGCAACGTTGACAGGTTCCCAGTTTAGCGGTAACGTTGGAATTACCGGATCCTTAGGCGTCGAAGGCATTGCAAAATTTAAGCATCTATCAGGATCACTCCAAATGCTTAATGATGGAGCAACCCGATATCTTGTCGGTACCGGTGCCATATTAATAACAACTCAGTCTTCCGGGCAGGTTGTAGTTTCTGCTAGCGAAGGTAAAGAATATTTTGCGGGTATTGGGCTTAATTTAACAGCGGCGACTTTTAAGGTAGATGACTCTATTGTCGCAACCTTAACAGGCTCTGTGTTCAGCGGTGATATAGTCGCACAATCTGGCCTCTCTGGCAGCGTTCAGATGCTTTCAGACGGTACCACTCCATACATCATAGGTACAGGAAGCATAACCATAACTACCGCTTCTTCTGGGCAAGTTATAGTGTCTGCTTCTGACGCATCGTCAACTGTTCGTCAATCCGGGGGCGGAACGATAACGAATGTCAATACACTCGTGTTTACAGGAAGCACCGTCTCTGGTGGTTCTGGAACGGCGACGATAACGCCTGTGATTGGTGCCGCAGAGGATGCGTCATATTCTGATGGCTTATTCACTGACTTCTCTTATACAACCCCCATTGGTACTGCGATTGATCGGTTTAATGAAGTCTTAAAAGGCCTTGCGCCTGCCGCAGCTCCGGCGCTTGATGATATTGATTGTGCTGATTCTGGCGCAGCAGCGAAGTTGTCATTCGGAGCCGCACAATCGATATCAGGCTATACAAACGCTCAACCCTCAACTTTGACACCTACAGATAATTTATCAGATATCAACATCAACGGCACATACAGCTCTACAACGGTTAGTAATGATGTGCGAGTTGCATGCTTCGCAGGAGCTACTACAATAAATGGTACCTTAAATGCAGATATTTCAGCAGATGGAGTAAATTATGCTGCCGATTCTTTTGGTAATGCTGATCAGGGGACATTAAAGCTATTTGTAAATGATAATTCCAGTGAGGTTCACTCTGTCGATTTAAGCACTTTTGGATCTGGTAATTCATTAAATGGAAATAGCTCCGGGTTTAATCTGTCAGCAAAAACCCCAGGCCACTTTGCAGATAGTAGTAATTTTGAAACCTTCCAGCATAGACAGGGGACATATATCATCACGGCGGCAGATCAGCGAAGCGGGTGGAATTACGCCAGGGTTGTACATACAATCGGTGGATCTGATACTACGTGCAACTACGTAGAATGGATAAACGATCCAGAAGCGACAGCTCTATCATCAGATAATTCTGCTATGGATTCTCTTTCAATGACAGGAACTAAGAACCTGTCAGGTGTGAAATACAATACAGGAGGCTCTGCAGAGTATAGGATAAGAGTGTTGAATGCATATCGGAATGTTTATTCTACATCGAACATTACATATAACGGCACAAATTCTTCTGTTTCGTCTTTGTCTTTTCCGGTAATAGATTATGGTTCCGGTGAAAATGAAACCAAGACCCTCCATTTGACTGGAGCAGTAAGCGTTACTGGGGATCCTATATTAAATGGCTCTATAACAGTTTCTACAAATGTTCCCCACCCGTTAAAGTCGAATCTTTCCAGTGCAGGTTCACAATCAATAAGTGGAATATTACTTTACGATTTATCTAACACCTCAACAACAACTTCTGAAACATTTAGGGCAGAGAACTATAGAATCAAATCTGGAAGTTATAATGCTCAAGCCGACGCTATTGATGCAGCAAATACCTGGGATTCGACAACTAGTCTTGCAACAGTCGATGGAATGATCTTTTATAATAGTAGATTATATGCTCCTAATCAGGGTGGTGTAAGTGGAGACTTTCGGAACACAGCAGATGGAGGCTCAATCACAAATGGTCCAAGTAGTAATGTCAATTATTCTGGGATTACATCCGGCCTTCGAACATTTTATAGATACTTTCAAAATACCTCTGGCGGGTCAAAGTCAAATTGGTCTGTAACAATAAATGGCTCAGGAACAATTGTTTCTCAAGGAACAGCATTGAATAGTTCTCGTATTCATGTTCTTGCGAAACTCCCCACAACCTCTACGGCATTTACTACCGGCTGGATGGATCTTGCTGTCGCATTCGCCACAGGACAGACTGGCGATGGGGATGGATGTTTAGATGGCTCTTTAGATTCTTCTTTAAGCGCCACTAATTCTGGAACATTCGGTACCCAGTCGGTCGGCGCAAATGAATATGTAGTAATTAAAATAGAGGCAGATGCTGCATGGACTGGGTATATTTCTTCTATGAGTATTTCGTGGAGTTGATCGATGGCGTATGATGCAAAAACCGAAAGATTAATTTCGCTTAAAAAGCTTGCGGGAAAGGCTCAAACCTCTAATGACAAAGGCTTGGCAAACGAGGGACTTCCTTCGGGATTAACTCTTGCTTCCAACACAATCTTCGGTCAAACGATTACCACCGCTCCTGGAAGCACAAGTCTTTATGATATAACGGGTCAGGTTGAATATCTAAGGTTTCAATGTATTTTTATAGCAGGTAGTGATACCTCCAATGGTCGCCACGGTTTTGAGCTAAAGTTACCAGCAGATTATGAATCTAATTCTTCAAACCCGAATAAGGGTGCATATCCATATTTGAATAACCAAAGTGTTAATATAACCTCCGGTTCTTTGCAACTTGTACCTCCATCATTTGCAACAGATTATGAGGCAAAACCATATTACGGTGGTTCATCCACAAAGGGATCTGGAACGATCATTCCAGTGCTCGACGCAAGAGATTGGTATTTAGATTATTTTAACGGAGTATTTTTTCAACAGGATCCTCCCGGTAGTGGAGATCATTCAAATAACCCAGATTATATCGAAGCGTTTCTTTATATTGGAAAAAAATTAAATACAGTTGTAAGTGAAGGCGGTGCTGCCGGCAACGGTGATTCTGCAGCGCAATATCTTGTACTATCTGCAACAGGATCATTATCAGCTGAGCGTGTTTTTACCGATGGTGTAGGAATAGACTCCACCGACGGCGGTGCCGGCGCAGCTTTCACAGTGGGGATTGATAACTCTGTAGTCGCAACCCTCACAGGCTCTGTATTTTCAGGAACAGTTTCTGCTCCTGCGCTGTCTGGTTCCTTGACAAAACTGCAGGATGGAAGCAGTTATTTAATCGCTGGAAACAATACAACAATTACTTCTGCCTCAAATGGGTCAATTACTATAGCTTCATCTGGTGGTGGGGGTAGCGGTCTTTCAAGAGCTAAAGACAGTTATTTCTTAAATAACGACGTAAACGCGCTAGCAGCTGTTCCAGTAGTTAGCTCCGACTTTTCTGATGCCAATTATGATCCGAACAAAATAGATATTTTTGTAAATGGTCAATTACTAATATCTGGGTCATCTTCTCAGGTAAACCTAAGTCAAAGAGACTACTACGTGGATACATCGACATCACTTCGATTTTCTTTCGATCTAAAAATTGATGATGTTCTGGATGTCATAGTTTATAAGGTTACTTGAGCATAGTTATAGTAGGACCAAAATGGGAGCAGAGTTCCGCGCATGAAAGAAGATCAAAACAATATTTTTGAGACAGCTGACTTAGGTACTGCCTCATTTTTGGTCACAAAGGGATGTAAATTAATCCAGGCGCATCGCCAGTCGGGAAGATATTCATTTGTTTTTGAAGACAAACAAAAATGTTTACAGCTCGCCATAGCGTATGTTAATAGTGATTATTCTAGGTTTGATGCCACATTGAAGAACTTAAAAAACCTCGTCAATTAAGTCTCCATCCTAATAGTTACTATCAAGTTTGTTTCGTTTGTTTTTTATTTTTCTATAGTTCGTATTGTACGTTTATGATGTGTTGTTTGTTTAACCAATAGCATATTTTTAGGAGAATATTATGCCTATTAAATCACAAATTAGATTAGCACAGGTGACCGGTTCTATGACCGCGATCAAGCCAGCGGCTGTTGCGGTTGGTACCCCAGTTGCATCGTTGACTACTGCTAACATACCAGACGCTGAAGCAATCTTGGATTACTTTGCCCAGGCTCTTACTAACATTCATGGTAATGTTGAGTTCGGTGCAAACACTCCAGGTACTATTTCTTTTGCCGACGGTACTAACGTTGACATTGTACTTGAGCAGAAAGACACTGGTCAAAAAATCAAGCTCCAAAACATGGGTGGTGTCTCGGCCGACTCTTTGCTTATAAGTTCCTCTGAGGGTGGTATCATTATTGATGCACAGAAGAGCGGAAAGGCAATTGAACTAATCACTGATTTCCTTCAGCTTACTAGTTCAAACACTGGTCCTCACTCCATGCAGCTTGATTCAAAGGGTGGTATCGATATCGATGCCGTTAATCAAGTTAACTTGTTCTCTGGCCAGGACAGTACATGGCTTACCGCCAATGCTAAGACTCTTACTTTCGGTGAAGGTATTGGAGACTTAACTAA
>Ga0209756_1003504_pt1 | contig 12706 bp, 19 predicted proteins | sample ETNvirenome_6_85_FD_184071 | JGI IMG/M metagenome (GOLD analysis project Ga0209756, IMG submission 184071) | Marine viral communities from the Pacific Ocean - ETNP_6_85 (SPAdes) (version 3) | ecosystem: Environmental > Aquatic > Marine > Oceanic | place: Pacific Ocean | collected 2013-06-19
CTGCTGTTCCTACTGCAGTTATAACATCTGATATTAATCCATACCAATGTGGGTGATACCTTCTAACAATACCCAAACCATCAGAATTTGTACCTGTCGAAAGATTCGGTGATACACCTTCATAGAAAGTTTGGAATATTGCCTGGTTTTCCCATTTTGTGAACCATTCGGACAATTGTGGTTTTGCAGCTTCATAAAGTTTGAATATCTTCTGTCGCTGTTCCGACATTTGCCCTGACCGTTTCATAACGGCTTTCCTGAATTGGTTAACGAATGTACGAAGCCACTTCATTGATTGGTCTTCACCTGTGCCTTTCAGAACTGTGTCACCGTATACCGGTGAACCTGAAAGTGCTGACAAAAATGGAATAAGCATATTATCACGACCTTCCTGGATGAACGATTTCATCATATTAATCGGTTGTCCTGAAGGTGTATATACTGTATTTCCGTTCTCTGCTGTGGAGATGTCCACATTACCTGAGAATTTTGCCCAAAAGGTGTTATACCAAGACTCTTTTGCTAATTGAGCATTAAGTATCTCTACATTCGCAATCCAAGTTTGCGAAGTTTCCATTTTTTAACTCCTTTGAGTTATTTGTTTATTGACTCATAAAGCCTTTGAAGTTCAGCAGATGTCATATTCGGGTCATTGAAAAGTTTGTGCATCTCACCCTGTGACAGGCTTTTAATGTTCACTAACTTTGCATTTTTTCCTGAGCCTTTAACATCTACCTTCGTTACTACCTTGCTTTTAGCATTGGCAATCTCTTCTCGGGCTTTCTTTTCTCCGGACATAGAGAAATGTTTTGCAACCATTTCAACCCCATATTTGTCAATCAGGGATTTATGAAATGACCGTTCTGTTAAACGACCATTTTCACTATAGTTACGAGCATTATCTTTAACTGTATCAAAGTCCTCATCACTTAAACCTATACCTAAATCCTTGTACTTCTTTTTCTGATCATTGATAAACACATCATTGTCCATCTCGTTGAATTTGCTGTCAATCGCTTCCTTTTGCAGCTTTTTTATCCAATCCTTTTCGATTGAATCAACAAGAAATCTCTGTTTAATATATTCATCTTCATTTAGGTCCGGGTCCATACCTGCAAGTTTTGCTCTTTCTGCTTCAAGACCCTTTTCAAGGTCTGTAGCACCCATTTGTTCAAGGATTTGCTCCGGGCTCATTTCTTCGGGCTTAACTGCGTTACGCAGACTTCCGAGTTCTTCTCCCTGCTTTCCTATCTTTTTGGTGGCATTTTGATGCATTTCGATGACTTCATCGATACTCTTTCCGGCATACATTGGGTCAATAGACTCATCCTGAACAGCAGGTTCTTGATTATCCTCGGCAGGTTGACCTTCTTCAGGTTCTGACTTTGGTTCTTCCTCTACTTTATCTGATTCATCCACTTTGAGATACACTTCGTCCTCTTTGACGACAATGCGACCCTCATCTTCCGTTTTATCAGAACTGTTATCTGAAATCTCAGCAGTTTCTAATTCTTTTACTTCTTCTGACATATTAACTCCTATTTAGTTTCCTTTTTAATAAATACGCATAGGACTCCTGCTTCATCTTTCGCACCTTCCCACCACCTTCATAACCGGGGACTCCTATGGACTTGAAAATCTTTTCTGACGGCTGACCAAACTTTTTGCCTAATCTTGATTGCTGTTCAGCATTTAATACAACTTCTCCTGGCGTAAGCATCGCAGGGACCGTATCTGTTGTTGGACCTTTAGGGACACTTCCACCTACTGCGTATTTTTTGGCCATACTGCCCATAAAACGCTTTCTTTTAATATCTTTTATAGATTTAACCACGCATTAACTCTTTGTTTGCTTTATTTAATGTTTTTCTTGAAAACGCTATCGTTTGCTGCCCTTTAACCTTCCCACCTTTGGCATATCCTTTTTTCTTTTTAGATTTTTTTGTAGCCTTTACTTTTTTAGACCTTACATATTTATCGGTTATTGTTTCTTTAACTTTTCCACCCTTTGCATATAACGATTCATCCGGTGGATTCCAGGGATATACACTTGAGTAGTCAACTCCACCTGGCATATTGGGAGCCTGTGTACCACCTTGAGCCCCACCCACAAAACCCATCCATCGGGGAATATATCCTTTTGGGAATAAATCTCCGGGGTAATTAGGTGTGTGTTCACCTGGTCCTGGGGCAGTTCCAAATGGAGAATCGGTGGACCTTCTTCTCATATCGGATGACCTTTTACCCATACCGGTTGTAGCCTTTGCAGGTCCACCCACAACACCACCTTTTTGATAATACTCTACCTTTCCACCTTTTTTGTATTTTTTCTTTTTCGATTTTGCGTAATGTTTATATAGCATATTATTTGCCTTTTCCTGACTTATTGACCTTTTCTTGTTCAATCCTCAATTTCTGCTCATCATTTATCATTCCTCTCTCAATCTTTTGGTTTTCGAGGTTAGCTTTAGTGCTTTCTAACTGTGCTGCTTCCTGCGATGCCTGTGCTTGTGATTGCATTGCTTGGTCAATATACTCAAGCATTTTTTCTACACCAACCACAGGTGCATTAGCAATTAAGGTCCTGATATCTACGAAAGATGGATTTATTTGAGATATAACATTTATCAATGCCAACATTTTTTCAAAGTTATCTTCTTTTTGTGTTACATTATCTGTTGCTTCTTCCATCTCTACAAACAGAGAAGGATTACTCACATCATTAATTGTTTGTCCTGCTACATTTAAATTAACTATAGTTTCGATAAATGCGTTATCAGGTGTTTTAAACTTCATTACCCTATTCTCTTCTGCATACACATAACCAAAATGGTCCATAAAATCTTTAGCAAGTGCCTTTCTCAATTTTTGTATATTTTTAAAGTATGGATTAACTGCTGCTGCTGCCCTTTCAACCTTTTGCTTAAAAAGGACCCCTGATTCCCCGGCCCTCTCAGCCTGACCTCTCATAGCCTGGTTTACCATAGATACTCTATCAGCATATAAAACTGAATTTTCTGTATTGTTAAAGATATCCGGAGGAATCTGTGCAGGTGGCATTTGCTGTGGAGGAACAGCAGGATTATTCAACTCATAGATTTGATTTGGCTGATTACCTTTTTCTCTGAGTCGCTTAATAGTATCTTTTTCCCTTTTGTCAATAAAAATACCACCTGACAGTATTTTTGTGACATAATCCCTTAGCTGAGATTTGCCCTTATTAACATCATCCTGAACATCCATTAGTAAGTCTATCAAAGATGTCGCTTCTGTAATTTGTGTACTTAAAGCATATGAAAAAACAGGGAACACATCGAAAGAAGGGATTGGGGTATCTAAATCCTTCTCCATCACTATCAGATTAGCGAAATAAGGAATCATTGTAGTGACCCTTATTTGGTCCTGTTCGTAGTCTGCAATAATCTGTAGGCTTGGATTTTCTTTTTTTAACTTCCTATATTCCTCGAGTGGCATAGAAAAATACTGCTCTCCATCAAAGAACCGTACCATTTTTCTTGACACCCTTTCTTGCATTTCAAGGACCTTATACCTGTCATTCTCTTTATCGTAATGCTCAGATGCCCCCTGAGTATAATCACTATCCCTGAATCTTTTGATATACTCACTCAGCATATTCCACCAACCCAACTTCTCTTCTGTTTTCTTTAATTCATTGTATGGTATCTCATATTTATCCTGTAAAACATCTAAAGTTTCCCACCCCTCTTTAATGATCCATCTGCAATTTTTAAGTTCAATATCACTTGTTTTAGTTTCCGGGTCCGGATATATCCTCATTGGGTTTAATACTTCGTATTTAAATTCCAAGTATCCTTCTTCATCCATCTCAAAACTTCTTTGTATCCAACCCCCCATTTTTAAAATCATTCCGTCAAGGAAAGCCAATTGTATTTTTTCTTCAATATTTTGTTCATCGTTCAACATATTCCATCTTCCCTGAACGATATCTATAATCTCTGCACTTTGCACCCCATTGGGCTTAAAGGCTGCTCTTCTTCTATTCAACTGTTCATTGCCCTGCAAGGTAGACAGAATAGGCATCAAGATGTTATATTTCAGTACAGGCTTACTGTGTTTTTTTGCCGTATCTTCATCCGTTTTTTCCCAAGAGTCATTATTGACATATCTCATTGCTTTTTCAGAATCATCACGAGCATTCTGAAAGGAATTCTGTGCATATCTGTAGCATTTTAAAATCTTGTCTGCTTTTCGGTCAACTGCCCCACCATTACCACCTGCACCTTCTGACTTATTACCCTCATCTGCAAGAGTCCAGGATTGGGATTGATACCAACTTTGTGATGATGCCATTATGCCCCCATCCAAGAACTATTGCCTGAGTGCTTATATTTTTGGTCTGCCAACCAATCTCTCCAACCTTTTTTATTACCTTTCTTCTCAGACATTGCTGCCGGTAAGATTTTCATCGCACCATAACGCAACGCATCATAGGCGTGGTCCTCAGATTTTGTATCGACATCTTCCGGGTCAACATCAGATGCCGGAACATTTGGAATCGTATCAATGCAGTAATTACAGTTATCAGTAAACATAATTCTCGGGACCCCTTTTGTCGGGACCTCTAATCCATCATAAACCACTTTAGCACCTGACTTCCTATCATTATTCCCTTTGCTTAAATAAATTCCATAATCTGCATAAAATCCTTGTGGAGAGAATGGCACACCATCTTTTTCCGTATGCTTTGTCCAATAAGCAGGGTCTGCTATCTCATCTGCAAAATCACCCTGTTTTAATTTATATTTTTTATAAGTATATCTATTAACTGCTTCTGCTTGTTTAGTCGATGCCAAACCTGTTTCAGCTATCTCATCAAAAATAATAATATTCTCATCACGATCTACTGCAGCAAATAAACAAACAAAAGGATTTTTTGTTCCATAGTCATAGAATCTGTATAAAGTGTGAGTATCTTTATCAAAATCTTTTCCGTATCTAAAGTCTTTTTCTGAGATAATGTGATGCATTATACTCCAATTATCGAAGAACATACCTGCAAACACATCCCACGAACCGTGCAGCCACATAGCCTTCAATGTGGAGTTTAAATTTTTAAGTTGCCTGACATATTTTTTATCATTTTCGATAAGAGTAGGATTATCAAATACCGTAGCAGGGATATACTGATAAGTTATTCCCTCTTTGTCCTTGTAGGGTTTTCCTGGCTTTTCAGGATGATAGACAATATCAAATTCTTTGTTATAAACCTTTTCCTTAGAAGCAATTGGCTTACATTTTTCTACGAACATTCTTTTTAGCCACAAATGGCCTATGTTCCCAGGATTAGATGTCAGGCATATTTGTGGACTTAATTCGGGATTATCAGTTCTTACTGATGTGGATATCTCACGGACCCAATCTTCCGGAAACTGATTTGCTTCATCAATTCCAATAAAATTATAATTACCACCGATGTAGTTGTCTTTTGCTTTACTGTCCTGAAGATGGACAAGATATACCTTAGCACCTGATGGAAATAAATAGCATTTGTTTCTTTCCTGCCATCTTGCACCGTACAAACGATACAATTTATCACATTCAGGCTTTAAATTTCTTTCTAATTGTGGATAGGTCCTACGGATTAAAAGAGCAATGTAATCAGGATAATCGATTGATATCTTCCTGACAATGATTTCAACATCCTTACCTTCTTCTCTTAACTTGGATGTTTCCTTCTCATTTAGGATTTTGCCCCCATAGTGGTACTCCCATACTCTTGGGGTAAGTGCAGCCTTCCAGGCAAGTGTGAATGACTTACCACCACCTCTTGCTCCTCCATAAAATATCCAATCAGCAGTAGATTTTAAGAAATCTGTCTGCCTTCCTGGATGTGGCGTATAGGCTGATATTATCACAATAATTGTTTCTAATTATAAATAACCCCCAATTATTGCTTGTAAATGTATATTTATTCTTTCATAAGATTCAAGTATTCTTCGTTTTTATTTATTTTTATAGCAGTTACGAGTTGTGGATAGTTAAGGTATTCGGGATATTTATCCCTTTTATCTTGATATTGAAGGTTATCATAATCATCAAAATACCTTCTTACTTTTACAGGAAATGATATTGTTGTTTTTGCGTGGACATCTCCTTTTGAACATTTACAGGCAAAATTACGAATATGGTAAACGGTATTGTATATATCCGTATCAGGAGAAACCAAGTAAGGAACATAGCCGGTTCCCCCACAAGGATAACATTCCTCTGCGTTAGGGTCAGAATAAGTATTACGATTTTTATTAACTTCCTGCTTTAGAATATTCATTCTTGCTATAGACGGAAATCTGTCATCATAATTTATCGCTTTATCTACGATATCCTGCAACACCCATTCCGATAGGTTATCTGCCCAATCCTTGTACAGGTCCAATCTTTTTTGCATTGAATGCCCTACAAGAGGTTTGCCGAAAGCAACAAACATTTGTTTTAGTATTTCTCCCTTACCCATCAGAACGGCAAGTCGTCTTCGTTTTCATCACCCGGATCATTAGGACCTTTTGCTTTAGTGTCTTTATGAGCAAAACCTGCACCTAAAGGATGTTTTTCAATCTCAATCTTTTCTTCAAATCGCAAGTTATAATAAAATTTATTATCATTTGATTCTTCGTTTTCCCAGGCTGCAATTTTATACACCTTCCCCTCAAATGTACAGGTTCCTGTCAATGTGGGCTGTGTGTCTTTGGTTTTGTACTGATTCATAAATAATGAACCTCTTTTTTCTTTTGGTTTAAAATCACTCATTTATTCTCCTTTTGATTTTCGATATTCTCTTGCTTTTTGCATAGGTGTCTTCTCATCCGGGTTCCATCCTTGTCCTTCATTAACCCACCACCCATTGCCGTTTTTTTTGAATAATTCATCTCTATCCTTGATGTAGTTAGGGTCGGACAAACAAGTATATTTTCCACCTTTGTATGGGAACGGTACCCAATCCTTCCAATCAAGACCCATTCCGGTCCGAAAACTTAAACAACACAATTAACAGAATCAAACCACCTAATCCTAAAAATAATGTCCCTAACCCTAAAATAAACATATTTGCAACCCAATTTGCTATTTCAATCATTCAAATAACCTCAATTGTTTCTGTTCATTATTTTTTGCTAGATTATAAATATGCCATTTTTCAATAGGTACATCATAAAAATACTCACCTTCCGGTACTGATTTATTTGGAACCTCTATTTGGTTATATTGTTTAATAACTTCTGATGTGCAAAACATTACTTTATCAAAATCTCTATTAACTACTGCATATACTATACTATGCTTTAAAAACTTTTCCTTTCTTGATGGTATATGTACAGTTTTAAAAGGAAAATTATCTATCCATATCTCTCGCCTTTCAACTTCATAACGAGGAACTATAATATCTATTCCATATTTATCAGGATTTTCCATAGCATCTAATCCTTTTGATTTTAGAAAATTAATTACTAAATCTTTTGCAGGTTTATCATTAACAGTATAACTATCTTTGCTAAATTCTTTGTATATCATCTCCTACAACTCCGTCTTAACTTTTTACTCATCATCTACGGGAATATAATCCTCATCATATTTCTTTAAATCTTCTTCTCTTGTTATGGAAATAGAAGAATACCTGTCGTCATTTTTATTACAAGTGTGATTCTCACAAATAATTACTTCAATATCTTCACCCGGTTTCCATTTTAACTCGCTTAGTATCTCTTTAGGTAAATTAAGTGACTCTACCTCAGTAATAACAAAGCCTGTTTTCTTAAATAGTGTTGCCATTATTCAATCTCCTTTTGTCTTCTAAAGTTAACATAGCTGCCTTCAAAGAAAAACTTCATCTCCGGCATCTTCCTTCCGTAATTCACGGTCTGTTCGTGCATATTCTCTATATAAGGCTTCCAAATCTCTAAGTCCAGGTGATCTAATGCTGCTATTAATAACTTCCTCTGTGGAAGGGTGGGACTCTGACCCATTAAGTTTTCTTCACCTACAAACCATTTGTACAAAGTAACCATATCAGATTCTACATCAACTCCGTTTTTCTTTTTACTTGGTTTTTCTTTATCTTTTGTTTTTAGTTTTATATTAGTATTTATATTTATCTTTATCTTTAAGTCCTTGAGTAGTCCATCGATGGTCCTTGGTAGGTCCTTGTTGAACTCGCTAAGCCCCTTACTAGCCCCATCGTAGGACCTTAGTAGGACCTTGTTTAGACGAGAAATTGCACTTTTATGTACCCTGTTGTTCTCATTTAATTCGTTACCATATTGGAATTCTAAGAACTTTGGGATAAACCATTTGTCATTATCTATTACAATTATGCGATGCCTAAATATTTTAAGTAAGACCTCTTTTTCAAATTCTGCACCTATTATGTAACCTGCCATTCTAATGTTTACATCCCATATCCCTGCGTGGTCACACTTCTTTGTAATATATTCCCAAAATAACTTGTCCTTTAACTCTAACTCCTGGAACCACTCCTTGTCATATAAACCTGTATCAGTAAATCTCTTAGCCAACTTTATTCTCCCTATTCGCCTTGTTACGGTTTAACCACTCTAATACATCTTCCCACTCATACCTGATGGTCCTACTGTAATTAACTGCCGTAGGTAAACCCTGTTGCCTCCATAAATAGATCGCTTGGCGTGTTACTCCTAATCTCTCAGATAACTGCGTGGTCGATAATAAACTATTCTTCATCACTACCACCTGGAACACTTATATCCTCTGACTTTGTGAGAATCTCGTAAATAGCGTATAAAGCCTTTGTTGCACTTATATTCTTGAATTTACTCTGCCACTCAGAAAGAATAGACATTACCTTAGATTCCCTCTTCTGATGGTGCTCTGACACCCTCTGTAAGGATTGTTGGTAAAGAGTGTTCATCCTTTCCATCTCCTTGTGGTGTCGCTTTTTGGTCATAAACATTAGAATACTCCTATATGATTTATCTAAATATATCATTATAAAGTAAATTATGTCAAGTAGAATATTTTACCGTATGATGTAAGCGTGGGTATATATTATATATTGGGGGGTGGGCTAATGGACAGGGGGGCACCCTCCCCGGCAGGAATTCCACGCCACCACCGAGGAGCAGCACACACGCAGCAGAGCAGCAGCCACACACGCCCGACCATATACAACTTAATATTAATTGTGTTGCATCCGATCCGGAGCCCTACAAAAAGCCTCAACCAATGGACAGCAACAAAAATAAAGCCCTTACCTCTCCTATACTACCGACCACAAACGCCACCCGATCCCCACTTACCCAGCACAACTTATATATTACTATTGACTATTATGTTTATTAATGTATATTAGGTCAACTAATTAAAGAGGTATACAATGAACATATATGAGATTAAACGCCTAACAAGTAAAACCGAGCCGTATTTCTTTAGCCGTAAAACTATGAAATTTTTCGGTCAGACCTTAAAAGATTTCAAGGTTAAAAAACAGAGTGACGGCAGGTATTTAATAACGGCACCTTGTTACAATTACAAAACAGGCTACCACATTACACAACGATATTTTAACCCTGTAAATAACAAGTTGGAGTTTTAAATGAGTCTTATAAAAATTTCTACTATGTCCGGTAAACTAAAAGGAATTCCGGCTATTAATACCAACACTCTCAGTAATGGATTCTGTACTAAATCAGCATCGAAAGGTAATAATATCTGTGCTGTGTGTTATTCTCGCTATATGTTGAGTACATACCGGGGAAACTGTGTTCCACCATTTGAGCATAATTCCCGGATCCTGTCTGGTGATATTATACCGGTTCAATATCTACCGGTATTTAATGCCGTTGCTGTAAGGTTCCACGGTCACGGTGAACTTATCAACGACACGCATTTAATAAACTTCTTCAATATATGTATAAAAAACCCTCGTGTAACTTTTACACTTTGGACAAAACGCACAAGTATAATTAAAAGCGTTTTAAATACCCATACAAAGCCCGATAATATTATTTTAATATTCAGTAATGCCAAGATAGACAAAGTAATTAAACCGGGCAAATTTTACAATAAAACTTTTAACAATGTCAGCACCTCAAAAAAGGCAATCAATTGTAATATGGATTGTATTGATTGTATGAAGTGCTATAATCCGACCGATAAAACTTCGGTCATAATTGAAAAGGTGAAATAGATGAGTCTAAAAACAACTGTAGAAATTCCGAGCCGTGAAATTATAATTGAGTCTATCGAAGGGCTATTAGTTAGAAAGATTCAAAACGGCACAGTACAAAATATCGGGCAAGAAATCCAATTCCTATCCGGTGCTATGCAATCGATACAAGCCATACTATCAAATGATGATGACGACAGCCTAAACGCAATGATCCCCCCGAGATGGTGGTTTAATGCTATCCGTTCCGAGTCGTTATATTGTCAGAGATTAAAAGCCGGTTCCATTAAAGGAAGCCCCTTACAGGCTGATTACGGCTGTAACTGTGATGTATGCTATAGCAAGTATACCCGAGAATGTAAAGAGTGTGGATACAACGAATTAAACCCCAATTGGAATGATTTGTGTGATGATTGTGGAGGTAATAATGAATAGTATTTTATTTATAATTGGTTTAATCGTTTTATTTGTTTTTCTGGATTGGTTAGGGTATAAACTCCGGGACAGAACACCAGATACAACGCACCACGATCACAGGCCATTTTCACATTATAGCATTTCGCACCAAGTACAACGGGACGAAAGAAGGAGAAGAGGTTACTAAAACGAATAAACCACATTGCTTTAACTGTACCCATTGGGCACAGACCAATGACAACGAATATGGGGATTGTGTTTGGTTTTATAATATAAATAAACCACCGAAGGCAATCCCTGAACATATTTTTATTAAGGGCTGCAGATATTTTAAAGATAAAAAGACCGAAGATTTAATTAAACATATCATCGAGGTTTTCGATGGTGAACTAATAAGATGAGGAGAAAACTAATGGATTTAGTACAAACTTGCGACCTGTGTATTTTACCAACATCAAGACCGGCAAAGGAATATTTGAATACATACAGTTTAAACTATGTACGGATTTGTAATAAATGTTTAAAGTCTAAAAAACACGGAGTTACGATAGTACCAACACCGGTAAACCCTATTTCGGGAACTGAATATGTTACAACGGAGGAAGACAATGAATAAACACTTGATTTCACGAATCCCGAATAACTTTATCACTCGATGGGTTGTTGGGTTTTTAAATAAACAGATGAAGCGATCAAATTCTAAATACCGGTTGCGTATTCGGTACAGAGTACCCAAGCGTAACATTCACTATGGCTTTGGTGGTGCATTAAGGCAATGCGATGCCAAGAAATTTTCAATCTATTCAAGGGAGGTGTAATATGAAAAAATACTACTTGATAACCAACGAAATTAGGGATGGCGAACAGGAGTATCACGATACAGGTATTTGGATGCTTAATGATGATCCAACTGAAAAAGAAATCTTAATAGAATCATTTTTTGGTCACGATGAAATAGAGCAAGTGTGGAATGGTTGGGAAGAGAAAGGTTATGATTATAGGATAGTTTCCGTCCATTCTATAAAAGAGATTGATCAAAAACACTTAGATATTTTAAAACTATACATATAGGAGATATAATATGAAACCAAGCGATAGACCAGGACTATTCATAACGCTGTGTGGATTGGCATATATTTTAGCACACCTAATTGTATATTGGTTGAAACTATGGGTTGGATAAGGCTACTGTATCTTTATGTAGCGTTGCCGAGTGTCATCATTTTTGTGATGGTTGTTTTATTAATAATGTTATACGCTTTCATAACTGAAGGCAGAGGAGAAAAATGAAATTTGTAGAACCGATTAAGGATGAACAGAAGATAGTTAATATGTATCATATCCTGAAGGATAATTTAGAAAGGGATGCATTAATGTTTAGGGTGGGATTAAACACAATGTTACGGATTAGTGATATATTGCGTTTAAAAAGGGGTAATTTCTTCGATAATGATGAATTGCGAGAGTACCTACGCATCAATGCAAAAAAACGCAACAGAAGGCTAAAGATACCCATTAATAGCGTATTAGGGAATGAGATCAAAGAGTATTGCGATATGCTACATTTAGATGATGATGATTATTTGTTCTTTTCTCTACGCAATCCCGACCATCCAATTGACCGGGTCCAAGCGTGGCGTATTTTTAATAAGGCTGCACTTGAGTGTGGAATCAAACACTTTGGTACCCATTCAATTCGTAAAACTGCAGCAGTTAGAGTTTACAACGAAACGAAGGACCTAGCATTGATTCAACAGATGTTAGGGCATCGGTCCCCAAGCACCACCATAAGATATTTAGGTCTTAATCAAGACTCAATGGATGAAGCCTTCCGAAAGTATGCTTTTTAGATGGGGGGCTCCCGGTCCATCCCTTTCATTCTGTTAGAAGGGTTAACTTTGTGGAGTAGCTGAGGTAGAAGGAAAGGTGGGTAGTGACGAACCGGGATTAGTATGTAGAGTGGGGTAATTCTTCCATTTTTTAGATACCTTACCTCTTGAAGTTAACCTTACATCATTGGGAACCCAAGTTTTTTTAAAGAAACTTACAGGGACCACTTTATTAACAAATATATCGTATTTCTCGTATAACCATTTTTGTTTGATTGGAAATGTA
>Ga0209756_1003506_pt1 | contig 12704 bp, 14 predicted proteins | sample ETNvirenome_6_85_FD_184071 | JGI IMG/M metagenome (GOLD analysis project Ga0209756, IMG submission 184071) | Marine viral communities from the Pacific Ocean - ETNP_6_85 (SPAdes) (version 3) | ecosystem: Environmental > Aquatic > Marine > Oceanic | place: Pacific Ocean | collected 2013-06-19
TTCGCTTGGGTCTGGCACAACATCTTCATCAAATACGTCTTCGTCACCTGAACCAAATCTAATTGTTGTCTTTCTTGATTTTCTATCTGTAAATTTTTCAAATCTTTTTGGTGCAGGAATCATTTTAATTCTTTCAGGAACAGATAAGTAATCTGCTAAGTCATTTTTTTGTTTAATATAAACAGTATCTTGTGTCAAGCTATCTACTTCGTAATAGTCATCGCCGTCTTTGTCTGTTATTCTTATAATTTCATTAACATCTGAATTTTTTAAAGTTATTGTTCTAAACGGTTTAAAAATGTCTGGTATTATAAATGTCTCAATAATAGTTTTTGCGCTTGTAAACTTTCCTATTCTTGACAAAAAGTACTCTGTTGGGACTGAGTCTGAATTTGTTGATGCAACTTCAACAGTTGCGATGAGCTCGCCATCGTCGTCTTTTTCTGCAAAGTCTATATTTTCTAAAAGTTCAAATTCAACACCTGATGTTGAAGATATAACTGTTCCTGATCTTACTACAGGCAGCGAAGCAGCTGACGGTGTTGTTGATCCGTCTGTTTGTGCAACTGCATCAATTTTTAATTTTAATGAAACTTCTACGTAAGATGGGCTAGCTCCTGTAATTTTAACGCCGGCTGACCTTATTAACCTTTCTATATTTCTTTCTTCAACTGCTGTTTCTAAGCTTAATTCATTAAACTGGTGATCTTGATAAAAAGACATGATGTCGCCGACATATGCTGCCATGTCGACAAACATACCTGCAAGGGATGCTTCAGAAAAATCAAGTATTGTATCACCGTAGTGAACCCTTGCATATCTTATCAGCTCATTCCTAAAAGACTCAAAGTCTCTATTTAAGTAAGTCGTATCTTTGAAATTAATTTTTCTCTTTCTAATATTTTTAGGCATTGTTATCCACCATTGTATAGTACTACTTCAATTCTATTTTTTAATCTTTTCAATCTAGGGACAGAAAACTGTATATTTATAATAACTTTTGACAAACTAGTTTTATCAGTGTAATCTACTTTATCAACTGATGAAAATCTTACTTCGTCAATTGCAACAACAGGCATGTATCTTTGAACCTGCTTTTTGATATTTTGAATAGCAATATTTTCGTATTCAGCTTCATTTTGAGAATTTCTATCAAATAAAAGTGACATCAAGTCACACCCAATTGAGTATCTACCTAGCCTTTCACCGCTATTAGTTTGCACCAAATTTCTTAAATTATCAGCTATCTGCTCTAGTGGGTCAATGTGCATTTTGAAAATTTCAGCTCTGTCGTCGCCGATTTCAAGAGGTGTTTTTATTCCGATTGGTCTTATTTTTGATTCTGCTGACTCTTTAGTTTCTCTAAACTTTGGATCAGATATCTTTATTCCCGAACTTTTAAAGTTAAACATAAAATCCTCTCTTAAAAACAATAATAAACGTGATGCACCAATAAATAAATATCAACCTATAGATATTTCGATTAATCAAAGGCCTAACAAATTTTGAACTCCTTTTGCTATCATACCTGTACCTATCAATATCCCGAGTATAGTAAGCAGTGTCATGCCAACAGTGAAAACTAAAATTGTACTTATAAGGGCAACAAAACCTAACATTTTAAATAACCCTTCAAAATATGGTTTAACAGCATCAATTATTGGCTGAACAATCTTATTAAGAATAAATTCTATTACTGCTAAAATTCCTTCTGCAACTGCGCTGATAAAATCATCTATCGAGCGGAGGATCCCGTCAATTGTTTCTTGAACGATGGTGGGTAGTGCTGCTACCAATTTTTGAAAAAATGCTATAATTCCAAAATTTGGGTAGACCATTGGTGGGACATTTAAAAATGGTAGTGTTGGTATCGGTATTGATGGTGGTTCAAGTCCTTCTAAGTCAAAAGAGAAAGAGTCCTGCAATTCTTTTAATCTTTCTCTAAGCTCTTCATCGTCAATCCCCGGTTTTATTAGCACAATTTCGTCATAAAGAGGCTCCCAGTCGTCCGGAAACTCCTTCATTGCTTTTAAAAGTTTCGGTGCACGAGACATTATCTCTTCCAGTTTTTCTTCAATCTCTTCAGTTGACAGAAGCCCTTCTAAGTAGTCAATAAGGGGTAGGAGCGGTTCTGTTGGATCGACAAAAAATGGGGCAGCAGATTTTGCTGCTGGTGCGTCTAGTGTTGTTGCAATTGTCTCCATTATTTCGAAGACAACTGGGTGGAAATTTGGGCATCGATCTTTGTGTTCAGCTGGTGTTTCATCTGAACCATAAAATCCGTCTGCCATCGATGCGGCAATTTCAGAAGATAAGGGAATTACTGGGATTCCTATTGGTACTCCAAGAAGTTGTGCAGGAGACTGGGATTCCATGCTCTCTCTTATCATTGTTAAAAATGCATCTTGTCGTGCTTCGTTATCTTTGAACTCTGTAAAACCTAATTTTGTAAGTGTTTCTGACATTTTCTTCTACTTAATTTATACCTTTAAAACAACTTTTGAACTTGTAAAGCCATTTCCTGGGACACCATCACCGGCCATCATCATTCCACCCATTCCCGATAGAGCCGCGGCAGCTACTGCAGTGCCTCCCGTGGCCGTGCACGTTATGCCGCATACGGCTGTTGAAGTATCATTTTCATCACCCCCTAAGTGTAATAGGCCGTCTGATCCAGGTTTGATAATAATATCGCCTGAGGCTTTAAGGATGATTTTTGCTGCTGTGTCACCGTCGCCTGTTTGTAGTGTGATACTGCCGTCTGAAGCCATGTCAATTACAGAATTGCCTGCTAAATTGCAAATTCTAACATTTTCTTCAGCGAATGTTCTGCATAGGTCACTATAATTGACAACTGTTGACCCTTCTTGTTTTTCAAAATCTTCATTTGGCATCTCAAAGCTTTCGTCAGGAGTGCTATTCATTCCAACATACATTCTCGCGTAAACATCTCTTGGTGAGTCTAGCCCTTCAATTTTATTTTCGCCGCGGCCCTGCGGTTCATCTAGCTTGTCTACTTCAAAATGCTCTAAAGATTCGGCCCCCGATCCTCTATGACCTAGCGTAATATTTAGTTGTCCGTCTTCCACAGAATCTGTTGAGGTTGACAAAGCCTTGAGTCTTTCTTTTTCTCTTCCAACAACAATGTCAATTGTTCCAGCGAGAGGAGTTAACATATTTGCAGAATTAGAGCTTGCATCTGGATTGACAAATAGTGTATCGTCTATTTCTTCTTTTTCCTTAAACATTTCTGTTGTTAAAGATATTAATGTATTGTTTGATCCTTGAATCAACATGTCTCCGCATTTTCCAAACTTTCTTGGAACAGGTTCCCCTGTAAAATCTTCTAAATAAGCTAATGACTGCGCGCACAATTTGTCATATGACATTCCAGCGGGCAAGGGAGAGTTAGGAGAAGTGATGCTACTTCTTGAGCCAACCAAAAAAGTATCTTCTTCATCAGTTACGTTTCCAGTTGTCAAAAACGAGTCATACAATTTTCTAATATGAAAATTTCTATCGTGAAACGTGTAATTTACATCATCTATCTGACGGTCACTAGATACCCTGCACATCCAGTGGTAGTTTGTTATATTATTGCCAATAGATTCAACAAGAACCCATACATGTTCACCTGGCTTAAGCGGTAACTGAAGATGTTGTGGGAAAAACGGGTATGCGATAACTGGCTTGGCACCTGATGATAATCTTCCTTCTCCTACATAACATGCTATAGAGTTTAAAGGCATCCACCTAGACACAGAATGATTGGACACAAAAGGATCTCTTTCTTTCACATCTGTATCGTAAACCATGTAGTCTTTTATTGTTCCTGCGTCTTCACCTGTATCCGGATCTTTAACAACTCTACTTAAGTACTCAGCAGGATTTGATATTACTTCTTGAACAACTCCTCTTGTAAATGAGTATCCTCTTCCAGAGGGAGTCTGCCCTGCTGCTGTTGTGCCAAGAGATGCTGGATCCGTTGCCCCTCTTGGGTCATCTAAAACTTGTTCTCCGTCTTGATCTTCGTTAAAATTCATATCTACGCGCCTATTTCATTAAATATATCATCAACAGATATCTCATTTTTTTCTTCTTCTTTTGATATCAGCTCTGCTAATTTTAGTATTTGATCGTTACACTTAGAAAGCCTTTCAAGATATTTTGACATTAATGGTCCAAATTGTAGATGATTTGTCGAATTATTTGTAGATTGCATCATTAGATCTGTAAACAAAATATTAGCAGACTCTCTATCTTCCAATGCATTTTGATATGCTTCGCGCCATAAAAGTTTTTTCTTATCTTGCGTATTTTGTAGTGAATCTAATAAATCAGAAAATTCTTGAATTTTCTTTTCTTTGTCTGTTAGCTTATCAAGTGCTTTTTCAATACTTTTTGACATAAAATCTCTCGGGTGTGTTAAAACAAATCATACTCAAAATTACTTCCTTTGAGCTCTCTATAGTGTTTTCTTATGTTTGACATAGAAACAGAGAGCTGTTTTGCATTCAATCCTGATATTTCTCTAAGATAAACAAAAACAGCTCGTTTATTTAAGAAGTCTAATTCTTCAATATTGTTAAAAAGTGTTGTAACAGCTTCTATGCACAATATTTCATTTTGATTTGTAACTCTCGATCTTATTTTCCCTATCATTTCATGCAAAAGCTGAATGTCTTCAAGCCTAATAAACATATCTTCTGAAGATGGCAATACTTGGTATCTTTCTATCTGATGCTTATCTGACATGCTCAAAGAATCATCGTTCATGCTTACGTGTCTCATCTTATTTTTAATTCTTTTTTTACTTTGAATAATTAAAAAATTCTTTGCACAAACATTGAAATACGAAAATGCCTTCGATCCTCTCGATGGATCAAACTTTTCAAGTATCTCGTATAAAAAGCTCACAGTGTCAGACTTTAATACTTCAAAGTGCTGTTTGCTTGTTGAAAAGCTATGAATGAATATTAAATTTTCTGCTAACTTTTCAAAAGAAGGCCGAATCTTTTCTTCATAAATTTTATGCTTTTCTTCTCTTTTATCTGTCGACTGATACTCAACAACTGCATTATGCGCATCTTTTCCAAAATAAGGTTTTTTCTTTTTTGGTTTGACTTGTTTTGAGCCCTCAGTTGCTATCTTGACTGATGTCGGATCCTTTACTCTTCTAGACTGCTTCTGAGTTTGAGGCTTCTTCTTCTTTAGTTTCACTTTTAAGTCCTGTTTCATAAGTTAGTTTGTTTGCTATCACCATGATAGCATCGTGACACCCCTTGATTTCAGATATCACTTGTCTAACCTCAATTGAATCGAAGAATACAGGCGTTTGAAGTATGTCATTCATTTTAGAGTATCGTTCATTTAGAATATCAAGTGATTCTTCCAATGCGTCCTCCATTTTAAGAATGACAACTGAAAACTTATAAAGTTTATAAGCTAAAATTAGCGACAAAAGAAGCAGAAAGGTGATGCAAGATATATATATCATTTCTGTCATGACTTTCTTCTAATGTCTTCTAAAATTTTATCATATTCTTTTTTAATTGATTCCTTTGAAAATTTATTAATAGTATGCTCTGATAGTTTTTTAGCATTATTTACATGCTTTTTATTTTCTTCCGATAGAGATTTTAGACACTTAAAAAAACTTGATTTTCTTGGTTCAGCCCATTTAAAGCCTTCATAGAATATTCTTTCATCGACGCGGCTTTTTGTTATTTCAGTCATGTCATAATCAACTGGAATAAACATGTCTTTTTCTAAAAACTCAAGATGTCCTGACCAGTTTGTTGCAATAACAGGAACTCCTGCTGCTGCTGCATCAACAAGAGGAAGACCGTAGCCTTCCCCCCTTGTCGCACTGACGTATGCTTTTACATTATTAGATGTATATAATGCAGCTATTTCTTTACTTGACATATTCCCGTGAACAAGATGTAACTTTGGTCCAGGTTTTTGCCTGATTCTAGAAATCAAAGATGACAAATGTTCTTTTGTTCTAATTTTGTCTAATGTTGTCCCTCTTCCAAAGTTAGTTTTTAAAATTACGCCTACGTTTTCATCATTTTTATGATATTCAAATAACCACGAAATAGTATTAAAAAGATTTTTTCTATCATTAGCTGGATCTTGAGCTGTAAGCTGGGCTATTATTAAATAATTGTAGTCTGTGTTAAAATTATACCTTTCGTCATTTTTAGATATTTCTAGACAATCACTCAAATTAGACAAGTTGTGATTAAACCACTCAGGGACTACTTTTATTCTTGTCATCAATATTCCCGACTTTCTAACAACATTTTTAGTAAATGTTGAAGGGACAATAACAAGATCCATGTTATTACATTTCTCAATCCATGATCTTGAACACATATCAGTTTCAACAAATGCTGATATTCCAACATTAACTTTTGCTAATTCTGGATTCCACTCATCTGGCAACTGTACTTGAAATGAAATATCATATGGTCCTGCGTCACCCATAGATCGATCCATTATTTTTGATATCAGTCCGTTTTCTTTTTCTCTATCAATAATCCAGGGTGTTTGTCCCCAATTTAAGCATTCTGTGTAAACCTCAATATCTTTTTTTTCAACTAGCCACTCAAATATCTGTCTAGAATGAACTCCATAGCCGCTATTTGTTAAAAGTGGGGCCCTAAGCAATACTTTCATGTCAACCTCATATTGTTGTAATGTCCCAAGTACTTTGATTTCTATTTTTAAATTTTTCTATTGTTTCAAGCATAGAATCATGCCAGTCGTCAACTGTTTTTTGATATGAAAATTCACTTCTAGCATATCTTAAAACCTTACTTTTAAGCTTTTTTCTAGTCTTTGGATTCTTGTTCAAATTATACATTCGCATGAGGCCCTTTGAGACATTTTCATTTGTTACATAATCTTCGTAGATATATGGGACAGTTTGGCTACCAACAAGCGTTTTTAAATCAACATTCAGTGCAACACCGTTATGAGATTTATTTTTATGATTAACAACCTGCCTTGTCAAACCTCCAGTTTTAACTGCTACTATCGGACAGCCTGTCATCATTGCTTCTAGCGTTGAAAGTCCAAAGCCTTCTGCAAAAGAAATATTGATGCAAAAATCAGAAATATTATAAAGTATATTCATTTTATCAAAATCAAGTCTATCTCTTGAAAAGAATACATTGCTTTCAATATTCAGCATTCTTGCTGTTTCAAAAAGATTCGGTCCTTCACTGTCTGTTGGTTCTGTGTGCATTATCAACGTCCCGTTTCTAGAACCAGTCTTTGCTTCTAAGTTATTTAAAAATAATTCCCAGGATTTTAGTACATCATTAGATCTTTTTCTCTTTGCATTTCTGTTAACCCATATTCCAACAAAGTGATCTTTTCTATCTTCTCCTAAAAGTTCTATTTTATTTTTTATCACTTGACTTTTTTCCATAGGAAAAAATAATTCTTCTGGCAAAGCATGAGGTATGAATCTTGTCTTTTCAGGATAAAACTCTTTAAGCATTGTGTATGTCATATGTGAATGACAATTAATAGAATCTGTTGCGTTATAAAAATGACTATTAAATTCTGGGAATGGGTAATTATCCCAAACATGCCACCAGACTATTGGACAAATTTGGTGTATTTCATCTTCGATATCAAATAGCCAAGTAAAAAATCTAGGATCTGTAAAAATAAAAAGAATATCAGGTTTTTCAGTTGCCAAAGTCACTCTAATCAAGTCTGGATTTCCAAAGCCATCGATGGGCTTAATTACAAAATCATCATTGACGACAACTGTTCTGTAATCTGTATGTTTCATTGCTGCGCCAAATTGACGAAATGTCCACGTTCCTTTTTCCAAAAGCCCATTAATCAGATGCCTAGACTGTGTGCCTACGCCACTTGTTGAAAGTGCATGATCAGAAAGTACAAGGACTTTGAGTTTTTTATTTTCTTTTTCAGGCATTAATTCTCCGTATTTTTTAAATACTTTTTGCTTTCAAAGCTATTATAACACAAATAATTTAATGGTTTAGGTGCAATGTTTTGTATTATAATATGGACAAAATTTGCAGCTATGTCTATTTTTTAAATAGACACCTCGCCTAACAGCACTTACCATGTTGTTCATTAACTTTATACCCTTTACTAGGGTTTTTGGTCCGACTGAAACATCAACTAATTCGCATATTTTTCCAGGTTTCCCCCCTCTTTTCAGCAAGACAAAACCGCACCTTACGTCTTTCAAGGGTATATTGTGTTTTCTAGCCCAGAAATGTTTATAAAGTATAAGCTGTGCTGTCATCCCAAGATCTTGTTTTTTATCTCTTCTCCACCCCCAAGCTCCCGCGGTTTTCCAATCTATGACCCAGTATACATGACCGTCTCTTTTCTTTTTTGGAACCTTCAAGACACCGTCTATAAACCCTTTAAAATTTAGATCTTTTCCTTCTATTTGTTCGTATAACTCTTCTTCTGCTTCAAAACATTCCCATCCTGGAAGGGCCTCGTCAAGAAAAGAAACAATCTCATCCCACATATTTTTGGCCCATGATTCCCAAACTTCAACTGGTTCATGCTTATACCAGTCAGGTTGACTTGAATACCACTCAGGATTTTCAAAGTCATTTTCTTTCCATTCTGATCTCATTTCTGTTAGAATTTTTTCTCTATCTACTGTTTTAGTCTCGATAAGACTTTCACAGCCGGCATGAACTGCAGTACCAAAATTTAGATAAGGCGATGGCTGGAATGTATCAATTTTATCTATATACACAAGTTTGTGTCTGTACGAACACTCTTTCCACTGCTTTATTTCAGAAAAAGATACGTGAGGTTTTCCCGTTGGGAAATCTTTAAGTTTTTCACTCATTGCTAAGCTCCTATAGCAATTATAATTTTAACAAAATAATAAAAATTTTTCAATATGAATTTATCATATCTGATAGATTGCACTTTGGCTTCCAAAATAAGTCTTTTGTTGTTGACTCAATATCAGCTAATGTCTCTTTAACTTCTGCGGGTCTTGAACCTATGTGCGAGATACCTGAATTTCCATCTATCATTTTTGCAACTTCTATAATAGAATAGTTTTTTCCTGTTCCCGCATTATAAATTCCATGGCTTACTACTGCGTTCATTGCGTCAATATTGACATCAACGATGTCATCAATATACGTAAAATCTCTTTTTTGACTGCCGTCGCCCACAACAGTTATTTTGTTTCCTTCATTTGACTGTCTTTTAAATAATCCGACAACGGGTGCATATTTTCCTTTGAGAGGCTCTCTTGGTCCATAGACATTAAAGTATCTAAGCACTATTGTTTCAATATCATACAACTGAAAGTATAACTTGCAAATTTGTTCACCCATCCATTTCGACATAGAGTAAGGATTTAAACAATCTGCAGGCATATTTGGAGTAAAGGGAATTTTATTCTGATGGCCGTAAAGAGATGAAGTGCTAGAATATACAATTTTCTTTACTCCGTTCAATCTGGACCATTCTAGAACCCTCTGCGTACCTACTACGTTTACTTGAAAGCATTCCTCTGGAGAATCTATCGTAGGTTGTATTCGACTTCTTGCAGCAAGGTGAAAAACATAATCAACATTTTGAAAAAGTTCTTCGCACGTGTCGTCTTTTGATATATCTTTTTTAAAATAATTTGCAGACGAATTATAGTAAAAAGTCTCATTTTCAGGGGCAGATAAATCATCGATAACAATTACGTAGTGTCCTAATTTTATTAATCTATCAACAATGTGACTACCTATAAACCCACACCCACCTGTTACCAAACTAGTCGTCACTTATGGCTCTTCCTTTCATTTTTTCCCAGTCTCTGACTTTTCTCAGCTTATTATTTTTGTTGACAACATGTTTTAATAAAGATGGATCTATTCCTGAATTTTCTGAAAAATGAATTAAAGCTTCCATATCCTTTGGAAAACAATGCCCTCCGTAACCTCTGTCACCGTCCGGGCCAGGTACCATTAAATGACTTTTGCCAATTCTGCAATCATGTAGTGCATATTCTGATACCTTATCAAAATCTATCCCAGAAGCTGAGCATATATCATACATTTCATTTGCAAAGATCACCTTTGTAGCAAGAAAACAATTAGTGAAATACTTTATCATTTCTGCTGTCTTTGTTCCTGTTTTAATTATTGGAATTGAAGGAAATGCTTTTCGAAACATTTGTTTTATTTTTCCAGTTGAAGGTCTGGGCCCACCGATTATTATTCTTGTCTGATTTTTAAAATCTTCAAATGAGTTTGCTTCTGTTAGAAATTCAGGGCTAAAACAGACGTCAAGTAAAGTTTTATTATTAATTATTTCAGTTGTCCCAGGTGGAACTGTAGACTTTATAACAAGTATTGGCTTGTTAGTTTGATTCTCACTGTAGTGTTTGTCAATTGCAGCGATCGCGCTTTCTAGAATCCTTGTATCACAAGATCCATTTTTTCTCATTGGTGTAGGAAGGCATACAAAAATAATGTCTGATTTTTCACATACTTCTTTGTGTGTACTATTACATTTTGATTCATCTAAATCGTATGTATAAATTGTATAGAAGTTTTTTAATCCCTCTCTAATCGCTGAGCCAACAAACCCCTGTCCAACTATACCTATAATCATGTCCCATATTTCTCCGTCCACTCTCTGCTAAGCATTGATAAGATTGTACTATCCCAGTACTGTCCGGCATTGTAGTATGTTTCTCTCATTACGCCCTCTTTTTTAAACCCAATATGCTCATAAACACCGAGTGCTTTGTTGTTGGAATATACCTCGCACCAAATTCTATGTAAATTTAATGTCTTGAATCCGTAGTCAAATAAAGTAATTAGTGCATCTTTTCCAATTCCTTTACCTCGATAATCAAAATCACCGATATAAACTGTAAACTCTGCTGACCTGCTAACCCAATTAATGTAATACAGGCCGCAGTGACCAATCAACTTTTCTGTTTTGACATCATGAATTTCAAAGTCGACTTGATTTTGATTATTTAGCACACGATTTTCATACCACTGTTTTTGCATCGATTTATTAATTTCTCGGTATTCTCTAAAATACTTTCTTAATTCTGGATTATTTCTCCAATTTCTTAAAGTTTCAATAGAAGACTCTTCAACTGACGTCAAATAACACTTTTGTCCTTTTAACATAACACTTCTCTTATCGTCATGAATCTTTCTGCGTATCTTAATCCCACTTCAGATCCGTTTGTTTTTAAAATATTCAATATGTTCTCGTAAGATCTTGGATGAGGAAATCTTCTCATCTCATTTTGATAAACTTTTAATGCTTCAATTTTCTTTTCATAATGATTTGTCACATCAATATACAAGTTTGGAAAAAATAATCGTTTTATAGGGTTCCACTCTGAAGAAGAAACAACTTCATAACATATAATCTTTATAGGATTAAACTTACTCATTCCTCTAAATGAAGTTATAGTAGCTTCATATACAGTTCTATGATCTATATTTAAACAATCAGGTGAGTGTGTCAAAACTAAGTCTGGGTTGATATTTTCTTCCGATACAAACAATTCTATCTCTTTTATCACTGAAAGTAGTGAAACAGAATCCATTTCATTGTCAGGAAACTTAAGACATTTATACTTTTTCAAACCTAAAATTTTTGTTATTTTATCTATCGACCTTGTTCTATCTCCTTCTTTTCTCGAGCTTATTCCATCTGTAAATGTTAGAAGATATATCTCGGCTCCCTCGCTAGAAAGTTTTGAAATTGTTCCACCACAGCCTAATGTTTCGTCGTCCGGGTGGGCTGCTAAAACTAATACTTTCACTTTATAACTCTGTTATTCTTACGTCAGATATCAAATAATCACCATTGACAATTGATGCTCTAGAAAATTCTAACTTAAATTTTCCTAAACTAACAAAAGACCTGTTATAACCCTCTGCGTCTAGCATTCGAATATAATCATACAGATCTTCAAGTGTCTTTACATCATTAACAGGTATTTCAGAAGTTTTCCTTCTTAAGCATGGGTATGTAGTTCCTGTTTGCGCTACTGGTGTATCTTTAAAAGAATGATAAGCGATACAGTCTGCTATAAGCTTTTCACTTTCATTTGCTATGGACATCCAAATATCTCTAAGTGAGCCCTGGATCGATATCTTTGCTGATCCGTATATCGGGCCTGCATCTACCTCTTCGACCATTTTTATTGCATTTACATTTGTTGTCTTTACTCGCTCGATGATTTGATTTTGTATCGGGCTTCCGCCTCTGTGTCTCGGCAAGTTTGAAGTATGCAATACAACACATTTAGTTTTTGAAAATACTTCTTTAGGAACTATATGATTCCAATGAAAGAAAAACACCCAATCAGGTTTTAAGTTGTCAAAATGTTTATAGTCTTCTTTTTTACAGCATCTAACCCATTCAACTTCTCTAATATTATCTTTTAAGTTTTTGTATAGAGAATTTGACCACTCGTTATTTCTTGAAAAAAACAAACATTTCATAAATCACCTAAGAAAATAATTTCATCTTCTTCTATCTGTCTTTTTGCTGTCATTCCGATAATGTTATAGTAATTTTGAGCTGGTATACTATTTTCTAAATAGGGTCGTTTTGTAGTAACATTTTCTAAAGTAATTTCTTCTCCTTTAGCTATTTTTTTAGAAGACACAACAGATCTCCTTGCCTTGTCAAAACCAAGC
>Ga0209756_1003507_pt1 | contig 12701 bp, 10 predicted proteins | sample ETNvirenome_6_85_FD_184071 | JGI IMG/M metagenome (GOLD analysis project Ga0209756, IMG submission 184071) | Marine viral communities from the Pacific Ocean - ETNP_6_85 (SPAdes) (version 3) | ecosystem: Environmental > Aquatic > Marine > Oceanic | place: Pacific Ocean | collected 2013-06-19
TCTTTTATTTTTAAAAGCTTTGCTTCAATAGCGTCGGCTTCTGCCTTACAAGATCCGGGTCGCTGCAGCGTCGGCGTCCCTGGGTCCGGTCCTGTGGACCGGGTTCCGCTGAATTCCCCCCTCTCAACGACATTGACGAGCTGCTGAATCGTCTCGTTGGTTGCCGCTTCGTTGTATAAATCAGCATATATGGGAAATTCTTTTACGCCGGCCGCCTTGTTGGCGGCGGCACAGTCATTAAACCGTGTAAGGAGATTCTCTCCTGGGGTTTCTGCTACTTCTTCAACCAGTCCCCATATTTCGCAGCCGTGGTTTCCCCACCATTCGTCCGTAGCCGTAATCCCCGTGGGGTATATAGCCATCCCACATTCGTCTTGTAGTTTGGTCGAAATATCTTTTCCATATTCAGTTTCGGCAATTATCTTTGTAAGCTCTTTAACAAGAATAGCCTCTATTTTCTTATCTCTAGCTGCTAGCGCAAGGGCGCGCTCCTCGTCGAACATAACTTCTTCTTTATATTCGTCTGTTTGTATTAGCTTGTTTCTTTCATAGATGGCATATTTCTGCTGGTCGGTGGCATACGGGTTGGTGTATGCGGCTCGGTCTGTCTCGCTCAGGTTCGCAATTTCTTCGTCGGTCAAGGAAAAGCCCATTTTAGGCTACTCCCAGCGCTTTTAATGCGTCTTCGATGTTTACAGGAATGGCGATTATAAAACCATTGCTAATTTCTGATTCTGCGGGAAGCCCATTCCACCAAGCAATTACCCACCAAAAACGAGCATCGCCATAATATTGGTAGGCAAGCTTATACAGACGATCACCGTACTTCCAAATATGACTATTTGACGTAACAGCTACGCGGTCTGCTAGTGAAGGGTTCTTCATAACGGGCGTTTCATAGTGTCGTATATAGGTAAGACCCCTTGTATCTCTCAAGGGTTTATAATATTCGCTTGAATTCGTTAAAATTCTATATCTGTCGTATCTTGCCATAGTTTATTGCCTTTTCAGCCTTCCCGGGATCCGGGTTCTGCGAGGATTTTTTTCAACTGTCTGTTGTCGGCGCCTGTTAGGCCGCGCCACGCCTTGCTGGCTGAGGCTGCAGCGCTATCTTTTGCAGCCGTGAGTCCTTCGGCCACATTTTGTAATGGCGTGTTCTCCTGAACAGCGTCAGCAGGATCGGGCTCAAGGTTCTGATTTTTCTTTTTGGCTTCTTGGGCATTGTAGGCAGCCCAATCCATGCGGGCGTGTCCAACGGTGCGGTCGCCGGTGGTGTCGAGGTTCCATTCATCTAAGTTAACACCATATGGGAATTCTGGATCCAAAGAATTAAATTCGTCCCATCCTATCGGGCCCTCGTGGATGGGCCTAAACGAAATAGACACCTCAATTAATTTTGGTAAAATGACGCCGGGGCCCTCATTAAAAACACCATGGTCTCCTTCAAGCCCATGGTTGATGCCAACATTTTGAATTGCCCCCAAAATACCTCGGCCCCCGCCAAGAGAGCCCTTGGTGGGCCCGCTCACAACGTCGTGGTACCTGCCGCCAGAGCCGCGGCTGGTGATATCTGTTAGCAGATTCATCACTTTTAGCCTTACCATCGGAGACTGTGAAATTGTTTGAGCAAATATATCCTCTACTCCAGTGGACGGATCTACTAATTTAGTATAATTAGGATATAAGAATTGAATAAGCTTTTGGACTTTCCCGAGATTTTCAAATGCCTCGCTTTCGGATTCTGCTGGGACCTTGAAAGCTAATGAAATGTCCCTGGTCGTATTTTTAAAGAGGTATATTGGATCGATACGACCATATACTGTTTCGGCGGCCCAGTCTGAATTATAAGTCTCTTGAAAATTTGTTATAAACGCTTTGAAAGAAACCTGCTCCATGCTTGGCTGATGTTGAAACTGAATAACCATCTGTTTGTGGTTTGCGTATGCATCCGAACCTTTAATAAAGTATTCAGGCGTGTACACGCCGGTCTGGGGATCCTGATGTGGCGCGCCATGCGGATTGTCTGTATACTTTTGAGCATTAAAAGCGCTGGGTTCCATGTTAGTGTTTATATTTTGCTGTTGGTAAACGGGCAACGGAGCCTTTTTGGTGCCGTTACCATTGCCGTTGTTTTCTGCCATTTCTATTTCTCCTTATTTAACCGGTTCCGTACAGTGCGTCTCGCGCCCACCCACCCATCACTTTAATGACGTTGCCTGCTAAGAGGCTCTTGGTGGCCGCGGCATCCAATTGAAGAGTGACCTGAATAGGGCCCCCGCCACCACCGCCTCCTGCTGCCGCCGGCGCGGGCGGCGCCGATGCAACAGCGCCAATCGCCTTGCTGGCCGTGGCGGCTGTCGCGGCTGCTCCCATAGAGGCAGCAAATTCTAAATTCTTTCTTATCGGGATCTTAGTGATAGCTTCCCCAATTTTCATTATGTTGTCTGCTGCATCCTTCGATGTAAGAGCCGTAAAAAAACCAGTAATACCGACTAACACGGTTCCTATAGCATTTCCCAAGGCCTCAATTAGCAGCCTAATTTGATTAATGGGGTTCGCCACTTCTATAACTCTAACGGCAATCTCTCCAAAGGCGTACGCTAATTTGACCAGACCTTCAAGGAATGTGGAAGCAAATGATTCCTTAAACACGACGCGCGCGAGTTTGCTAAAAGCGGCGGTCACTGCAGTGACCGCGAGGCCAATGAGTATCATGGCGCCCTTGGCCGCGAGAAATGCCGCGATGGCGGGCCAGAAGAAGTTCACGAGAAGCGCGAGTCCCACGACCATGAACCCGTGGATCGCTGTTTCAAGGTAGCCCGTGGCTTCGAGCCATTTATAAATGTTGCTCGCGAGCACGACGATTGGCTCCACAATAAACCAAATAAGCTTAGCCAATCCGCTCACGATGGCAATAAAGGGCTTTAAAACGATGGCGAGTCCCGACATTTTTTCTTCTCCCACTTCCACCGAATCAAACAACATGGAAAAACCGAGGGTGGCGAGGGCAATCCCGGCGGCGACGGGCCCGAGGAAGTAGGCGCCTATCAACATCAACACTGCAAGAAAAGGCTTGATAATATCCATATTTTTTGTGAGCCACGTTGCTATGCTGCCTAAGCCATCAATCAAAGGGGTAAGAATGGGAATCATTTGCTGGAATGCTGCGTTGAGTTTGTCTTGAAAAGAGGCCAGCTCTCGGGCTCTGTCCGCGGCCTCTTCAATCTCTTGAGAAGATTTTTGTGTGGCGCCGGCAACGTCTTCCATATTTCCGCTAAGAATCAGTGCCAGGTCGTTAACATCAGTGAGTCCGAGAGAACTAGCGTAAAATTTCTTCTGATAATAGTCCATACTATCAAAAGACAAACCAGCGTCAAGGATCGAGTCTCTAATCATGCCAAATCTCTCTGCTGGTTCTGTTGCGGTCATCAAATCCATAGCATTGACAAAATTGCCACCCAATGCGGCGTTTAGCTTTCCAGCTTGTTCGGCGGCGCCTTCAAATGTATCAAATTGGTCTGTAAGTCTCAGTATCTTCTGCATGTCCATACCAGTAACCTTCATGACCGCTTGCAATTCTTTAAAGGCTCTGGTGCCCTGATCTCCCATCTTTGCCATCATATCTCCGGCGCCGGCGAAATCCCGTGCCATCTCCTGTGGTGCCACTCCCAGATTCCTAGCAAACTTCTCCAAATCCAGCATGTTTTGGCCCGCTTCTTCCGTAGACATTCCCAGTGCTTTTGTTGAAAGTTGAATGCTATTAGCAAAATCACCGTGAGATACACCGAGCTTTTGCAAAACGGCGCCGGATTCCGCCAAGGATGTTCTTTGCTCCTCTGAAGCAAATGTGAAATTAGTGAAGCTCGTATATAAAGCGGTGTTCGTGGCGTTCAGTTCTTTTGCTCCGATTGTATATTCTCGCATCTGTGCATAACTGTTTGTTATTGATCTCGCGAAGGCTGCGTCGGCGCCCGTTGCTCGTCTAAATTCATTTTCCAGATCACCTAACTCTATGGTAAGTTTGACTATTGCATCGCCATATGCTTTCAGCGCGGCGGCGGGGGCTTTGCTAAAAGCCTTAGCCAGCGACTCGGCGCCTGCGCCGGCATTCTTTAACCCCTTCACCACCTTGAGCATCGCAGTGGGGCTAAACAAACTTGAAGCCGGCGGAGCAGACCCCGAAAATAATTTACTAAATGAAGCGGTTAGGGTCCCTATCGAGGCCGCGGATTCCTTGGTCAGATCTATATTTTCCTGTAAATCTTTATTCTCCTGTTGGAGCTGCTCGATGCGCTGCTGGCCGACGTCGCCGGAGCTGATTCCAAGCTTTATTTTTTCTTTTTCTTGTGCAATTAAAGTCTCATTTAACCCAATTTGAGCCTCATCTTTCACTTGCCCCTCAGCCATAGCATCTATCGCGGCTTCTTGAATCGCCACCTGAGCCTCCAGGCTTTGGTTGCGTAGCTGCCGGGCTGCCCCTTCGACGTTCAACGCGTTGGTTACCTCCTCGAAGGCCGCGGCTTCTGCTTTAAGATCTGCAAGGTTCTGGGCAGAAAGATCCGACAGCTGGGTGCGCAGCTGTTTCGTGGTCGTGCCAGCGTCCTCCATGAGTTTAAGCTGTTTTGCGAATGCTGCAGGATCAAACGCCATAACAAATTCCCTTCAGTTATAAACTAATTAGCTTTTGCAAAAAAAAACAGGGCTATGAACCCCGTCTATTTCTCCCCGCCATTTGTGGAGGGGCAGCAGGTTGATTCTGCGATGAGAGTGTCTGCGTTGTGCTCCTGTTTCCTGACGAGTTTTCAATCGCCTCTTTTTCGGTTTCAAGTTGCCGAACAAGCCGTTCTACAAACCATGTACGCAATCCTACTGGAAGATTATACGACTCAGAAAACGACCAGCCCCCGGAATATTTCAAAAAGAAGAACTGCTCATACACGTTCTCCATATATTCATCGGTCAAGCCAAAAAAAGTCCGCGGAAAGCGGAACCTCCATGTCTTGCTCGTGGCTACATTCGCTGCACTCAAAATGCTGAGTTAAATCTATATTAGGTGCTGCGAGACGATAGGCAAGACGTAGCTGGCGAGAATCCATTGCCGGCATGTTTTCGACCAAATATTTAATGGCGTCAGGTGAAGAATCCTCATCAACTGAAACGAGCATCGCAGCAAGCTGCCTTGTTATATTTCGTTCAGCTTGGTTTTTTCGCTTACGATCTGATTCCATCCCCGCAACAAACATTTTTTCATGCCTTCCTGTTAAGAGTTTAAAGACTACGTGTAATTCGGTTTTAGGGAGTCGCACCGTAAAGGTTCCATCATCATTCGATGCAACACTTAATTTTGTAATATCTTCTCCGCGGTATATACTGGCATCATTTAAATCAAAAGCATATTTCTGTTGCGTACCACAATTGGGGCAACCTACTTTTGTTTCATACACGTTTCCGTAACCGGAAACGCGCAGGGCAATAATAATTGCATTTCGATCACCCACCAACAATAAATCAGGTTCTATTCTCTTATCGACAATGATGTTTTTAAGAACCCTATCGAGCGCAACTCCTTTTTTAAGAAGGGCTCTCGACGTGAGAATATCTTCCTCTTTCGCCGTCATCTGGCGAATTTCAATACTATCCTCTCCATAAAGGGGATGCCCCTCGGGGTAAAAACGACCCCTTGAAGGTAGTTCCACAAATTCTGTGGGGACGACGAACGAAAAACCACCACCTTCATTTTGTGTCATTTGCGGTGGAGGGCTCGTGTCGTGCTGTTGAACGCCGCCTAAGCGGTCTCTGTTTCTAGACAATATACACCTCTTTTTTATCTATTATATGGTAAAGAAATCTTTTCCGCCGGATCCGGCAACAAGAACCGACCCGTCGTTGAAGGTCTCGATTCTCGCCCAGTCGTACTTAAGAGTAACAGACATTTCTGTTAAATCATCAGTGCCATAGGCCAATGAATCTCCAAACTTTACATCAGTAATGAATGAGTTCCACAGAGTCCACTTTTCTAAGGAATCCCCATTTGAATCAATCTGTGTGATGGTAACGGTACCCAAAGCATTTGCTGCCTTGGCCTTGGAAATAGTGCCCATGCTATCAGTAGTTGCATCAGTGGGAGGAGAATATCCCGACTGAACTAAAATATCGGCCAAAGTCGCCGCCATATCGGGATCAACCGGATCAACAAGGGTAACGGTAACATCCTGCCACGTTACAGAGCCTGGATAAAAGAACGTATGATTTAAATACTTGTGTTCTGTTGAGGCAACCTGAAAACTTGGCTTGGCGGCCGTCTTGGCGTACCAAAGCACAGCGCCTCCTTGTGGGGCGTTAATTCCTTGAAACTCCACATAAAACCTAAATTGCCTCTTGGGATCTTTTAGCTCGGTGCCCTCACCGAAATTTGTTGACCAGAATGCCATGTGTTGAAACTCCTATATTCTATTTTTAAATAGTGTGGTGAGGGAAAAATCCCTCGCATCTTTAATCATCAAACGAAGCTCCCGTTGACATGATAACAAAGTCGATGGCAATGTATTCAATGGCGCGGGCTGGCTTAATCATAATCTTTGCATACAAAACGTTCTGATCGATAAGGTCTGCAGTAGTAGTAGACTCATCAAGAATCAGACGATAATCTGTAATACCGTAGTTCACCTTAACGTTGGCAAGGAAGGGCTCAACGAGTGCTGTGAACCTATTCCATGTTGCTTGAACGTTCTGTTCAAAGAGAATCTGCGTAGAAAGGATGGAGATTTGCTTTTTCAAGTAAATCACAAGCCTTCGCACGTTGATTCTATCAAGCGCAGACTGACGCTCTTGAAGCGTCTTCTGACCAAAGACAACTATTCCCGTGGAGGGGAAAGAAGCAATGGGGTTAATGTTAGCTTCGTAAAGGGTGTCGCGCTCTTTCGAAGTAAGACGCTGTGTGACGCCCACAACGGGAATTCCCGCAGCACCTTCTGAAAGGCCACCGCGGTTGAAACCAGCGGGAGCAAACCAAATCTGGGAAGCTGCCTCTGAAGAAGCTAGAACCCCCATCATGGCGACAGACGGCGGGACCCAAAGCATTGCGCCCGAGTCATCGCGGGTTTGTACCCATGGATAGAATGTTGCGCCATAACTTGAGTCGATTATCCGGTCCCGAAGGGCGTTGGCAGCATTTTGAGGCGTACTTTGAAGTCGCTTATCCTTGCTTGTCTGATATGACTCATGGGGAGGCACATACACACTTGGTAGGTCAATGAGAGCAAGGGCGTCTGCGCGATCTTCGCCAACTCTGACCATGTGCGTGGTCAAACCGGTGTTGGTTAGGCCAGGTGCTGCCAATAAGTTCATATCTAAGAATTCTGGGTCTGCAACAGTATCTATTGCCCGCTTCCAAGTGTAGTAACGATAGCTAGCTGCGTCCGTTGAGCCCATGCCGGTGTTGTACATTGGATCTGGCTTTTTGATATCAAATCCGTCGAAACCGCCGAAGAACGGGGCGGTGAAACTATTAATTTGAGCATCCAACAAGTCCGTATAAGAGGCAGATGAATAAGCAGTTTCTAACAGTCTAGAACCGGACTGATAGAAAAAGTCAGTTCCACCAGCAGTTTTCAAAACAATATCATCTAGAGAGAAGACATATGCATAATCTTCCACACCAGCCACGCTATGGGGATTGGTTGCGTTCTGCCCGCCGCCGGCATTATAGCCCGTGTAAAGCAGTCTATGGAAATCAGCGATGCTGGGATCCGAAGTTGTGCTCGTAACCGTACGAGTGGTCTGCATTCCAAAATATGCGTCTGACGAATTGGCTAGCCCACCATCAGATGCAGAGTTGCGAAGTCTGACAACGGGGAAAACAAGAGATCCTGTGCAATCTCCCGTGCCATTGTGGGAACTTGACATAGCACATCCCCCCGATAAATAACGATCCGTAGCTACAGTAGCCCCGGAACCCTGGCCGGTTCTACCACCAGATGCGACGATTCCGGAACCCCCCGTCACGAAGAAGTTTGAAAGCGTGCTTTGTTGGGGAGAAGCGGTTTCGTTGCCAGCGCCGTACGGCGCAAGGTTCACGGCTCCAGTCCCCCATAGGTCATAAGCCGCTCTAAAACGAGGGGGTCCAAAATAGCCGAATGGCAGAAGCACTGGGTCTGTACCGCCGGCTTCTACCTCGTCGTTCATCTCGACATACACAAACTTTGAGTTGTTGTTATATTCTCCGTATGTCCTTAGTCGTCTTTCGGTTGTATCCCACGAAGTATATTTATCGCCAATTACGCGCGCAATATAGTTGGGCGACGTAGGATCGAGGTTGAGGTTGTCAAATCTTTCCATTACCTGCACGTTATTATCAGTGTCGTGAAGACTACGAATCAAAATGGAGAACGTGCCGTAATCGGTTGTAGTTGATGTGGAATTTTTAACATTTGCAATTGAAACTTTGCAGTTTCTGTTTAACCACTCGCCATGACCTCGGCCGATTAAGCGGAATAGTTTTGTTTGTTCAAACGAAGTATAATTCGAAGCGAGACCCAAATCTTGACCAATAAACCAGCCAGCGACCGCCTCTTTGGAGGCTTGAGACTTCATATCCATCGGACCGGTGTCAGCACCTTTTGAAACTGACATCATAACACCGATAGACTTAGATAGGAAACTTCTGTCTCTCAGTTCTTGTTCATATGACTCGCCAAGCCAATACGACTTTGCCGACAAAACAGTATTGCCATAAAATGTCGCACCACTTATCATCTGTGGGTTCGTGTTGAACTTTTTGCGAATGAAGTTGGCGCTTGTGTCATCAAAATTAAATCTAATTTTCTCTTTCTTCCCGGAGGATCCGCTAATGACAACCGTATATAGATTATCGGAATCCACACCGATCATAACGTTGTTTGCGCCTGTGACTGCACATGTGTCACTCTGGTCACCTCCGTCATTCCCCTGCTCGGCGGTGCGACAGTGGCCACCGTAAACGTTTCCGCTTAGGTATATCTCGCCGTCATCCACATAAAAAATAGCAGCAAGACTACCTGTCCCCAAATTGGCTGCAACGGTGTTTGTTGATGAAGAAGTAAATAACCAAAGGCCGTAGGACCCGCCGTTTGTAGCAGGCACTTGAGTAATAGTGTTCGTGGTTTTCCAGCCGGCCTTGGCATCGACGGTAGAGTCGGGATTGGCGTCCTGTTGTCCGAGGAGCCGGACATACGTAAGAGGGGCGACATTCGCGTCTAAGAACGCTTTTGCAGCAAATGTTCCATACATGGGAGATTGAAAGTTCCCATTGCGGTAAATATCTCCGCCGGCGAAGCCGGGCACTGTATCCCCAAACATTTCAACAAATTCTGAGTAAGATTGGACGGTTACTGGTTGCATTGCTAGGCCGCGAGTTGAGCGACCAATTACAACGGGCCCGATGACGTCTGCTTCTGCGGGAATGAAAGAGTTATCAATTTCATTGATAAACACCCCAGGGGATACAAATTTAAAACTTTTCACTGACATACTGTGTTCCTCTTATCGAATTGTGCATAAATGTAGTGCAATCGTTAATTAAATAGTATTTTCAAGTTGAAAAGGAGTTCCTGACCTAAAGAAAAAAAGTCTCATTTCCTTCAGGAACTGTTTCTTCGTTAGGAAAAGTTATCTCAACGACGTTTTCATGTATGCGAACTATCGGTCGATCATCGCTTTTGCCTTCCCCAATGAGGTAGCCCAATACTTTAATTGTAATCTCGGAACTATACATTCTCATATCTTCCCCAAGATCGTTAACATTGTTGGAATGAGTAAAGCCCTGGTCGATAAATCCTTCATATAAATGACCATTTCTTCTCATGGTAAACGCATTAATTTGTCCCGTTCTCCCGATAAAAGGCGCTAGCATTGTGTTCATTTGCTGTTGATATTCTGATTTCAAGGTTATCTTGTAGTCGATATTTACATAAACAGGAATAGGGATAGAAAGCATCTTAATGACTACTTTTTGGTTCACTCTCGGGTAATACAGTTGCTTTATCTCTCCTGTCACATCTCCTCGGGTCCCGGCAGCCACCGCAAAATTCCTTGTCTTATCCTGAACAATCTTTTTAGCAATCACCATCCGGCCACTTCTGCCGTCTTTTTCATCGGAATACAAATTGGCCTGGAATGAACCTTTTCTGTTCGGATCTTTGACGATGCCGGTGCGCTCCACGCTGATTAAGGGTAATTTGAGGGCTCCGTCGAGGTCTCTTAGGGATTTTTCATGTTTAACTTGAAAAGATCTTTCCGGGACTTGCCATAAAACCGGCGTCTTGGTAAATCCCTCGTTGGTGGTGGTACTTATCATTAAATCTTCTTTAACCCAAGACATGATAGCATAATCTATATTTTCTATAGTCGACTCCAACATCCCTATTTCTTTTAGGGTCACCGCATCTTCGCCATTTGGCAGCATTGCAAAATCAAAGTTTTTAGGTAGCATCGAATAGTCCCTTCCGCGCCCTCTTACAAATAGCAGATATTTCAAAAATATTGTTGATTTGTCCGAATAGTTGCTTATCGTAAGATAGTTTGACTATCTCATAATAACTATCTCCGTACAAGACGAAATCACCCTCGCGCACATACATGTCTTGATCTTCTTCAAGGCGCCTTTTATGGAAATGAATATTAATTTCCCATACTTTGTCAACTCCAGCGCCGGCCATATATTCTGTTTCAAACCTTGTAAATTCGACCAACGCATAAATTCTGATGGGTGACAGAAAGGTTTTCTTAACGGCTTCTCCATACATTTCATGAAAATTTGTTCTTTTGAGATCAATGGGATAATAAAGGATTTGTTGGCCAATTACTTTTTCAATTAACTCGTCATTGACTTGCTTAACAAGATCTCTTTCTTTCTCGCCCAAAAACAAAGGGGGCGGCAGCTGTGGTCTTTTCCATTCATTTGACATCGTTCATCACCCCACAAAAATCGGTAACGGAGAGTTTTTCAACGTGGTAGCTGCAGCCTCTGACCTTTCACTATCTCGCTTAACTAGTTCGGTGTATTCCATCTCCTTTAGAGTTTCTATTAATTTGTCTCTTAAAGTAGTTTGCTCTTCTTTAGCTTGCCCTAATAACTCTGAATGATTCAAGGTCACCGTTTCGCCGGGAATGGGGATTGTTGTGAATTTGCCTCTGATCTGTCCTAACATTTCCTTGCACAGCGCCAAGCAATACTTACGTATCCACTGTTTTCCTATAGAATTGATATTCTCATACGGAATATTGTCAAATGGAAGCGTATTGACGTTATTAATGCCATCCACGCCACTCTCATAACTATCATCATCTTCCCATGCGTTTGTATCTACATAAAATCTAAACCAGATTCGATCTAAGTCCCCAAAATCCCAGTAACTAGGATCCGGGTAGAGCCTTAAATTGTTATTGATAATCTCGTAGGAATAGTGCGAGGTTCTCGTATAAAGCGAATCCTCATACATGATAGCCTGCATTTTATTTTGCCACGTAGGAATGATTTCAAAGGTCGCATCATCAGCAAACTGCCCATAAGTAGAATAATTGCCCACGACGCCAATTCCGCCATAGTATCCATAAAAGCGCCACATGACACGCGGAGATTTATAAAACACTTGTGTTACAATAATGCGCTTCCCTTCAACCTTTCCTTCAAATATAACTGGGTTCCCTGCGTCATCTTCTCCCGTGGCCGCGGAACTTGAAATAATACTCTGTAAGTCATAATCTTGAATATTTGCAGTGGGCCTGAAAGAAGCAGAATACTGAGGTACAGTTCCTCCAAAGCCGGCTACCGCGGACATTCCATCGCCAATTCTCCGGGCATATTCAAACTGAAAGCGTGGATATTTAAGAGCTACCTTGTCGCCCCCCAAACTTGATGATAAAGTGCAGTCGGCTATTTCTCCACGATGGTCAAATGTCCCTGTCGCATTACCCAAGACGTCCGAGAGCATATTTTTGCTTTGATGAAGATTAACGATATATGAGTATTCTAGGACGGCCTCTTCATACGCTGCATATACATTTGCCGGCGTTAGCTCTATATCAACAACATCTCCACCCAGTTTCTTGTACGTGTATGCCACTTGAACGGCCGCACCATTTAAAAATTCAGCAGACCCCGTATACATTCCAAATGGAACTGCGGCGGCCACAGCTGTGCTTGAGCCAGTTTGCGTGAGAACTACAGGGCTCGTTTGCGACCTTGGATTGAGATTAGTTGGCATCTATAATATTCTCCTCGCAGTAATTAGTAGTTTACAAAACAAAACCCCCGGCAAGCGGGGGTTCTTTATGGAGAAGAGCTTATTTTATGTTGTTATATCTTGGGTAACTGTTTTCTTTGCTCTCCGACGCTTTGTGGGCGTCTTTTTGGTTCGTTTGCGTTTTGGAGCAGCTTTTGGCGTTTCCTCAACTTTTTCTTCTTGCAAAATAACTTCTGGCTGGGGTGCTGCAGCTACCACTACGACTTCTGGTTTTGTTGTCGCTGCCACCACAACTTCCTCGACAACTTCCTCTTGAGCGTTCAAATGTCGGACGCGTGGATGAGTGCTGTGCTTGACTCTAAACTTTCCTTTAGCTGAATTCAGCCGTCTTTTCTTTCCCATGGGAACTCCTTTGTAGTGTAGTAATTAGTTCCTATTTCGCAAAAACGAAAATCTCAAAAATTTGGCGCCGAAAAAATT
>Ga0209756_1003509_pt1 | contig 12694 bp, 8 predicted proteins | sample ETNvirenome_6_85_FD_184071 | JGI IMG/M metagenome (GOLD analysis project Ga0209756, IMG submission 184071) | Marine viral communities from the Pacific Ocean - ETNP_6_85 (SPAdes) (version 3) | ecosystem: Environmental > Aquatic > Marine > Oceanic | place: Pacific Ocean | collected 2013-06-19
CAAATTTTGCAGGGCCGCTAACTGGAAACGTCACAGGCAACGCCAGCGGCACCGCAGCAACGGTCACAGGCGGAACACAAGCATCCATCACGAGTGCAGCCAATTTGGTCACTGTAGGAGCGCTGGACTCAGGTTCGATTACGTCAGGTTTTGGCGCTGTCGATGTCGGGTCGAGCGCCATTGATGGCGGGGTGATCACAGCCGCTACAAATTTTGCGGGGGCACTAACTGGCAACGTCACAGGCAACGCCAGCGGCAGCTCAGGCACTTGTACAGGGTTGGCATCCGGCAACATAGGCAAGTCAACTATATTCGTTCCAGTAGCGGCCATGTTGCCCACAGTGTCTAACGGTTGTGCCGCGTTGACGCAGGTTGAGACACGCGCTGATCGGCCAGATATGAATGTGATGGATTTTGACGGGACTGCTGATGAACATGCACAGTTTCAGATAGCGTTTCCAAAGAGCTGGAATGAAGGCACAGTCACTTTTCAGGCTTTCTGGACTAGCACCGCAACTGATACCGATGGTGTGGCATGGGGGCTGCAGGGCGTAGCAGTTGGTGACGACGGTACGATTGATGTTGCCTATGGTACAGCGGTTGTTGTGACTGATGACAATATCTCAGCGGCTGAGGATCTATTGGTAACGATTGAGTCTACCGCGATTACTATCGCCGGTACGCCAGCGGTAGATGAAATGTGTTATTTCAGGATATTCAGGGATGTATCGGATGCCAACGATGACATGGCGGAGGACGCGAGGCTTATAGGGATAAAACTGTTTTTCACCACTGACGCTGGAAATGACGTTTAACTATGTCCATGTTTGGCTATCAGATACTGGGGTTCGGTGGGGGTAAAGCCCTCACCCTTCCCGTCATAGGCGATTTTCTTCTTCAACTAATCACGGGGACAACAGCCACTGGTGACGGTGACACTGACCCCACCGTAACCCGCGCTACTACGAAGGTCGTCCAAGACCACGAAGGCAAGCTCATTACGATTGACAGTGGTGAGATAGCGCAGAATGGTGCTAGGCGTGTTAAGAACTGTATTCCCGGTAGCTCAGAGGATATGGGAAATGCAGCATATACTACGGGGCAGAATGCGGTCATAAATTCGGCTACATCTGCTACTTATGACGGTACTGCCGAAGGATCAGTAAATAATAAGTACGTTATTGTTGATGATGGTTCTGGAGATGGAGGCAGGTATTTTACCTTTAGTGTAGATGTTGCGCTTACTTCAGGAAGTCCCACAAATGCGGAAGTACAGGTTGCGGTTACTGGCCCTGCAATGAATAACGCTCTCAATGATGTTGGGCACGCACTAACGTCAACACCGCAACGATTTGAAGTTACAGGTTCTACTGATGCAGCAGGAACAGATGTATATGCTGAGGTTATATGTGAAGCAGCTGCCACGCTCAGTTTAACTAATTGGCAGTTAGAAGAGGTAACGGGACAATTTTCTCATAGGGCAGGAGAGTATGTTTCAAAGGGAGTTCTATCAGACCCTTGGCACGGGGCTGGTGTTGACGGGGTTAAGTATTTCTCTACACATAATGGGCAGACTGAGAGCGTTGTGGGTGCGCTATTGAACACCGGCTATATGAACACCCCTGACTCTGCTGCCAGTAGTGTCACTGGATCAATAGAGGTAATTATTAGAGCAAGCTCCGCAGATTGGACTATATTCCAAAACCTCGTTGGAAAAAACGGTAGTGCTTACAGTTGGTATATTTATATGGAAGCAGGAGGCACTTTATCGGCTCTAACGTCTCACGATGGCTCCGCGTATGTTACTTCTGCCGCTACAACCACCGTAGGGTGGTCTGATGGCACGACTCATTGGCTCAGATGGACTTGGAACGACTCCACAGACGAATCGAACTTCTATACTGCTGCTGATGAATCGGGTATTCCTTCCTCATGGACACAGCTTGGGGATGCTGATGTGTCCCACGTTTCTTCTGGTATTAACGACAATACAGCAGGTATAGAGATTGGGTCGCTAAACTCGGGCGCAAGCGGCTGGAAGCTGTCAGGAGTTGCATATAGAGCAATCGTCTATGACGGTATCGGTGGTACAGTTGTGGCAGACTTCAATCCAGTTGCTGATGCGGGGACTCCTGATAATAAGGTATGGACATCTTCGGGAGCAGGAGGTGAAGTCTGGACACTTTATGGTGACGCATCCCTCCTCGGCGTAGTAACCGATGGCACAGGCGCGGATATAAACTCCAGCAATAGTCAGTTTGCTTATAATGATGGGGTTCAGACCGCAGGTGGTCACTTCTCTACGCCAGATAGCGCAGCAGTTAGTGTTGAGAGTGACATAACAATCATAGCCTATTTGGTGTTGGATGATTGGGGTTTGTCAAACAGAGGTATTGCGGGTTGTTATGGCCCTGATCCATCCTATGCGTACCAGTTTGATGTTACTACCAGCCAAATTATTAACCTTAACCTGTCACCGGATGGTACGGGCGGGGCTGTTGTCACAGGCTCATCTACTACAGGAGTACCTTTCACAGATGGTACTGGTGGGTGGGTACGCACTACTTGGGATGACTCAGCTAATGAGGTGAACTTTTACTATAGTTATGACCCCCCTACTACGTCACCAACAGCGGTGGCGTGGACACAACTAGGTACGGCTGACGTTACTTTAACTTCTGCGGGTATCGCTGATATGAGTGTACCGCTAACGATCATGTCTAGGGGTAACGGTAACAATTCCCTTGAAGGGTACTGTCACAGAGCTGTAGTCATAGCCTCCACAGACCCAACAGCCACCCCCGCAGTGGATTTCAACCCCAACGATTGGGATGCAGGTAAGACATGGACTAGCTCCGGTACAAACGCAGAAGTCTGGACGATAAACGGCAATGCTAGTGTTGCAGGGCCGAAGGCATTGTGGAGTGACTCAACAGGAGTTAGTGGTAGCAGATGGTATACTCCTGATTCAGTTGCGACCAGTATTACAGGCGATATAGACATTAGGGTACGCGCAGCACCCGATGATTGGACTCCCGCTGGCAGCAAAAATTTTCTAGGTAAAGATGATGAGGGGGCCACATATCGACCGTATGATTTTGGATTAACAGGAACAGTAGGGTACTTGAATTTCTTTGCGAGAAATTCCTCAATTGCTTCTGCTTCTTCTGGGGTAGCGACAGGGTTTAGTGACGGCACTGCACATTGGGTGAGGGTAACACGAGAAGCAAGTTCTGGTAATTTAAATTTTTATACAGCTCCTGACTCTGCTGAAGAACCTACAACTTGGACACAGTTAGGCGCGGCTGATATATCAGGTACAGCGATGTCACTGGCCGATAACACTGATCAATTAAATATCCACGGTAATGATGACGGCGCTAATAACATGCAAGCTGGCAGGATATTTAGGGCAGTGATTTATGACACTATTGATGGTACTGAGCCTAATGTTGATTTCGACCCTCGCAACTACCAATCTGGAGATACATTCACCGCAGTAACGGGCGAAGTCTGGACTAAAGCGGGCGGCATCACAATCGAAGGCGGCAACTTCCCCGCTATGCCTTGGACAGCTGCCGGGCCGAATGGTCTGGAGTCTGAGCAAGCTGCGACTAATCTGATTACTGATAGTGGTGTTATTCTTACTTCTGAAGATTGGAGTGTTAATACAGGCACAACTACACAGACTTATGCGATTGTTGGCCCTTACGGAAATAAAAGTGATGTGTTTAGGTACACTGAGTCTGCTGTCCGAGGTAGGCAGATTCTCTATTCATCAAGCGTCTCTTACACGAGTGGAACAGATTATGTACATTCTGTTTTTGCCAAAACAAGCACAGATAATGTATTCCAAATGTATTTTCCTGACACACCATTTGACCATACATCGTCTTTTGCTAATTTTAATACTGCGACTGGTTTAGTTGGCAATAAAGGATCAGGTACATTAGCTGGGATGATTTCTTATCCTAATGGTTGGTATTTATGTTGGGCTACGGCTCAAGCTGATGCAACTGGATCAGGCTCCGCCTTAAATTTGCAACTAATAGCCAATGATGACACTCAAGGTTGGTCACCAATCTACACAGGGGCAACAGACAGCCATATATATTTTGCTCATGGGCAAGTAGAGGTAGGAACCTACCCCACCACCTACATCGAAACGGGAGCCGCCACTGCAACCCGCAACAAAGACCAACTATCCTACGCTGGAGCCTCTAACGCTGCTTACCCACTGACAGGCAGGGTGAGGTATACCCCGAATCAGATCGAAGACATAGGCGTACTGCTGGACATCAACGGTGGCGATCCTGCTGGATTCTATGACTCCAGCGACTCAAAGCATGACATAACTGCAACTGGAGCTGTACAGGCTACTGCCCAGAGTAAGATCGACTCAAGTAGTATCGACATGGATAGCTCTGGAGGAGAGTACATACGAGTAGAAGACCCAATGGAGGATTTTGCTTTTGGTAGTAGTGACTTCACTATCGAAATGTATATACGCCTTGGGACGATAAATACGTGGAACTATATCTACGACAATAGGTTTTCGGGTAGCGACACTAACCGGGTTGCTGCAATTATAAACTCATCAGGTAATGTGGTGATTTACCATAATAATAGTAGTCGCATAGTATCGTCCTCCGCATTGAGTACAGGCACTTGGTACCACATAGCGGTAGTACGTTCTAGTGGCACACTAACTGTGTATATAGACGGAACTGCTGATGGGACTTGGACTGACGGGACGACGTATGTATCGGGTGGTGATCTCTGGTTCGGGGATTATCCACAGAGCAACCAGTATGGATTGAATGGCTACATGGATGAGATTCGTGTGTCTGACTCAGCGAGGTACACAGGTAGCTTCACACCATCCACTACAGCATTTACCAGTGATGCCAACACTTTACTGCTTATCCATAGTGACCTGACATCCTCTGAGGAGGACAGGACAGAACTCAGTGTGACTGCTGCTGGCAAGCCAAGGTTGCTGGTCAGGTCTGGTGGTTCCGATGTGGCAGACATAACTGCTGACGATGCGCTTGTGTTGGGTGTCTCAACCCTGATCAACTTTGTGGTAGATACAGACGATGCAAGGCTGTACGTCGATGAGGTGGCAACCGGCACAGACGATACTAGTTTGGCTGTACCTGCAACCCCCGCTGCGATCAATGTAGGGCAGGACTATGTGGGGGCCAATCAACCTAATGGTCTGATCACTGATGTGGGTCTAGCCAACGAGAATCAATCCACGGCTGAAATCATAAGTTGGAACGCAGAATGATTATCTCAATTTGCAACGACCTGACTGAACTCAAAAATAATCCCAAGATGGCTAAGGGTGGCAAACACCGGAATAGGATCGAGGGTTCCGGTGGGGGGCATGTGCATAAGTTGGAGAAAGCGGGCAAGACAGTCAGTGTAGTCGTTCTGACAGATGATGCGCGGGGAATGCTGGATGACATTGGTGGGTTTGACATACTGACCTATGAGGATGTATTCGGTTATACCAGACAGGTCACAGTCGATGGAGTCCTGCAATGGGGGCCAGATGAGATCGAGGTTATCCCAGAGCATGATGCTATTGAAGTTATTGGTTACGAGGATGATCTAACCAGACCAATCTATGAAGTAGTCAGGCATGTTGAACATACAACCAGAGAAGTCACCGACATAGAAGGCAACACCTTCACAGTGCCGGGACGTGACATCATCACCTATGAAACCACCACCAATATCGCTCAAGATTACGATGGTAAAGACCAGTACCACCAGAACGAAATCATGGGTACACCCATCGTGGTTATCGGATACGAGGATGACCTGACCCAGCCCTATGAGTACATTAACGGTGAAACTCGTTACATGCAGAAGCCAATCATGGGTAATAAGGTCATCCCTGAGCAAACGAATGTCACGCGAGCTCCGATAATGGAGGACATTCCTGCTGTATCAGAGGCAAGAGCGGCTTATGATGCCGCTTACCCCAGAACCCCTGTAGAATATGAGGATATGGAAGGCAATATGCGAACCCATACACCACCGCTGATATTCAGCATTCCGGCAGGGAGTAGGACAGATCACCTAAACGCAGAATGATGACTTATTACGCAAACGAAAGCTACGGCCCAGATCCTTGGCACACATATGATTTGTCTGCCCGATATGGCAGCTCAGACATATTGCTGGTTCTTGTTCACGGAGGTGGATGGACGCAAGGTGATAAACGGGCAGGGAATTTTGACAGCGGAGAGTGTGTAAAGTATGTGTCAGAAAGGTATGGAATGAGTGTTGCGTCAATAAATTATACGCTTGCCACCGACGAGACACCAACAGCGCCAATCGCTGTAGACAATCCTTCAAGCGGCAGACCTTTTGCGAATGTGCTTCATGCCAGTCAGTTACTTCGGAGAAAAACGAAAGCAAGAAGAGTAATTCTTCTGGGGTCATCGGCGGGGGCAAATATAGCAGCGTTGGCGTACCAATTCTGGCCTATAGAATTTGAGGGTTTTATAGGTTTCTACGGAGTATATGATTTGCTGGCCAATGATTTTAGCTCCATTGTGAAAGAAAGAATTGACATTTACACGGGCAAGCATTTTGACAAACTGCAAGGTGGCTCCCCCATTTACAGACCATTTCCAGAATCCCTTTTGTTGTTCCACGGGGCAGAAGATGAACACGTACAGCTGTCACAGTCATCCAAGATGCATCAAAAACATGGTGGAGAGCTGCATGTAGTAAACGGTCACGGACATAGTTTCAACGTGTTTGGAGATGAAGACAATCCGGCTCCTTGGATGGAACGTATTGTGAGGTATTGTTATGTGGGATAAAGTAAGATTCACCTGAACTTCCAGATAGGTATGTGTAGATAATGGAACATGCGTCACCAGAAGAGATAAATGCCAGGTTCGCTAGGCTAGAGAAGCAGCGCAACGAGGCCCTGACAAACGAGGCTGTCCTGGCAGGGCAGTTGGCGGCCAGCTTGAACGATAACGCGAGATTAGAGGAGAAGGTCAGGGAGTTAAATCTGGCCCTGGAAGAGAACAACGAGGAATGACCCATGGGTTCAGGCGATATAGGGGAGAGCGTTAGCAGCATTACTGGGGCTATAAGTTCTGCAGCCCCGAGTGAAAAGCTGATCCTGTTCGGTGGATTTTGGGGAACCCTGGCCTTTTTCAGCAATTTCCTTGATCTTCCGGTTGAAGCGGTGGGGACTGGCATGGCGATCGGTGCGGTTGTTATGCTGATCGGGTTTGCGGGGGCCTTTTATGGCAAGCAGATGCAGGCGGCAGAAGCCAAGGAAGTCAGGCTGGCAGAGATTGCGTCCCAGCAAGTTAAACCGGAACTGAGCAGGGGTGATCTAGCCATGCTGGCCGCTATGGAAGAAGCTGGATCCATGCGGGAGCACGACATTTTTAACCTGCCATTCCCCTACGACGACAAGGCCACGGCCAAGGACATCAGGGGGAAATACAAGCTGTTACGGGTGAGGTTCTTAACCCTTGGCGGCCATATTGACGAAACTGCGGGGGATTACACTCCGATCAGTGGCGGAGATAAAACAATCATGGCGAGTACATAACAATGTCCCAACTAGGCCCTTTAGAAACAGAATATGAAGCGGATATCATTGAAGATGATCCGCAGGATACCGTAGAGGCGCGAACCGCGGCGATTATGGAGAAGGGATCTCCGTTACAGGAGATTGCCAGAACCAACGCGCTGCAGCAGCAGAATAAGAAAGGCTTGCTGAACACGTCTATGGCGATCGGCGCCAGTGAGAAGGCGGCCTATGAGCAGGCAACGCCTATTGCCATGGCGGATGCGGAGAGATCCCAGAAGCGTCAGTTTGCCAACCAGGCCGCAACTAACAGGGCCGCAGAATTTAATACCACCTATGGTCAGCAGACCAGTCTCCTCCAGCAGAAGAGCGACAATGACCTCGCGCTACAGGCGGCGGAGGGCCTGACCCGAGCGGAACTACTGCAATCGCAGGGTGAGATCGACGTTGAGTTAGCGAGTTTAAGAGGCACGATAGAGTCCCAGTTGCTCGGTGAGCGGGGCGAGATCGATACAGCCCTACAAACGGCAGAGGGCGCGATCAGAGAGAATCTGCTTCTCAGACAGGGTGAGATTGATACCGAGTTGTCAGAACTCAGGCACACCCAGACCCTATCTGAGATCGAGGCGGAGACCACCCAGCAGCAGCAACTGATTGCTGACAGGGGCGAGATAGAAACGGCCTTACAAACGGCGGACCTTGGCAGCAAGGCGGACTTGCTTGCGAAGCAGGGGCAGATAGACAAGGACCTGCTTGCCATACGCAATACCCAGGAATCCCGTTTGCTTCAAGAGCGCGGAGCCATTGATCTCCAGTTGCAAACAGCAGACAGCGCGACCCGCGTGACCTTGGTCAACAGACAGGGCGAGATCGATGACTTGTTGATTGACTCTCGGGCGGATCGGGAAGAGTTGCTACTGGCCCAGAAGGGTACGATTGACCTGCAACTGCAGGATGCCTCTGCCACAGACAAGATGAACCTGCTCACCCAGCAGGCGATCATTGACCAGAACCTACAGATCCTGCGCTATCAGCAGGACTACGCGCTCCTTGAGAAGCGCGGGAAGATCGATACCGCCTTACAGACGGCAGATCTTGCCAGTCGGGCTGCATTACTGGAATCGCAGGGCATTATCGACGCACAACTGTTGCAGGCCAGGCTGACCAAGGAGATGGAGATGCAGACTGCGCATGATGCCTTCCTGTCGGATCTCCAGGCCGAGAAAGCCTTGATTGACAGTGAGTTGCAAACGGCAGAGGGCGCGATCAGGGCCGGTCTTATCCGTGAGCAGGGTCTTGCAGATGTCAGACTCGCCGCACAGAACAAGCAGTACGCCAGTGAGTTACAGTCAGAGAAAGCATTTATTGACCAAATGTTGATTACCGCCCGCGGCACGGTTGAGGCGGCATTGATTGAGCAGAGAGGGATCATCGAGACCGAACTGCAGACCCTGATCGGCAGCCAGGCATTGGAACAGCAGGGATTGAAGGGTGAACAGGCCGCCGCGATTCAGGCTCTGGAAGGCCAGTACAAGATGCTGATCCAGACCAGTTCCTCTGCGTCCGTACTGTATTCAAACGTATCGGCCTCGATCAGTGACATTCTGGCTAACCCAGACATTCCCGAGAATGCCAAGGTGGGCTTGATTGGCCACCAGAAGAACCTGCTGGCCTCTGGCCTTGCTGTTATTGGCGGCATGGGTGGTGTTGATGTTGAAGGGCTCCTGGATTTTAGTGGCGACGGCACAGACTATGCGTATGGCGGATATGGTGCAGGAACTTCAACAACAAGTACCAGCTATACGGGTGGAGCCTTACCCTTTATGGCTGATCCCTTTATGGCTGATGCCTATTCGGGGGGGACCCACAATACAGATGGAACATGGTCGACCAACCTGGACACGGTAGCCAGATCCACCTTTGACGAAGCGGCCTACCTTGATAAAAACAAAGACGTTCGACCCCCCGCTTGGACGGGATCAGGCTATGACCATTGGATTCGCCACGGCCAGTACGAGGACGGCAGATCTCATGGGCAGGTAGATTCCTGGATAGGGAACGCTGGAGCGGCTACGGGGACTGATGGAGGAACGGACGGAACAGATGACGGAGCAGATGACGGAACAGATGGAGGCAGCGGAGCGACTGCAACAGTTCCTGCGGACTGGTCATCCTGGATAGCGTCCGGCCAAAGTCTGCCTGATGGATGGGGAACCTTTACCACGCCACAGGGATACATTGATTATGTTGAGAGCGGTGGGGCTAGTGCAGGAACCGGCACAGGCACAGGAGCGGACGGGACAGACGATGGAACAGGCGCCACTCAAGAGGGCATTGATTACTCAGGCACAGACCTGGCAACCACCTATAGCGATGTGAACCTGATGGCCGGCGGCACAGGCCGCGGCACGGTAGGAACGCTGCCAGGATCTGATTACGAGTTCTCTATTGAAGAGCGCAATGCCTTTGCTCAGAGAGGCGGATATGACTCTGACCATGACGGCGTGATCTCTGAACGGGAGTGGCTGGAGCAGAAGATATCTCAAGGCAACCTGGCGGACATTGAGGCTGCCCTACAGCGTGGCGCCTTTGCCAACAGCATGACCCTGTTCACCAAGGCTTTACAGGCTGGCAACACGATTGCTGAGGCCAATGCTACCGCAGACGCCCAGGCTGACGTGGATGACGCCAATAGCGGGAACGCTAATGCCGATGCGACAGATGCGGACGGTAACTTTACCAACACGATCGCCGGTCGAGCGGCCTTTGCTAATGATCTGACAACCAGGATGCTTGATGCTGGACTGACAGATGCGGAAATGAACTCGCTATCCGGCGCCATTGCTGCAGACAAGGCGACCTTGAGGGATACCGGATCGGCGGGAACCACCTTTGATGCAGCCCTGACCGATTTGCTGGCAAACAGGACTGAGGGTGGGGAGACCCCAGGCGAGTGGAATCCATTGGAGCCATGGACCAATCCCAACTTGAGCATACAGGAACAGCGAGTTTCATGGGTAATCAACGCGACTAAGGGCATGTACATAGAGGACCCAGGCCAAGCTGGCCGTTGGTTCGTTAAGCATGCTACAGGTCACGATGTTTTCTTTAGTGAGCAAGAGGCGATAGCCAGGGCCAACGAGCTTGGTGGGAGTACCACTAACCCGCCAGAGACTACTGACGACGCGATGAGCGCATTGGGCAGCGTCCGGCCTGTAAATGTAAAAGCGGTAGGCGAGGATAACGGATGGGGTTGGGACCCAATCACCGGTAAGGCGTATATGGCGGACCCGACCAAGTATTATGGAGCGACAGACTGGAGGGCCGCGCAGGATGCGTGGGTGGCCGCTGGCATGAAGGGCACTCCTCCCCCAGGAAAAGGTGATCCATACTGGGATCAATTTTATGTTCCCCGCCCCTTTTAGGAGCATTACGGAGGATACGGGTACTTATGAGCGAACTAGCAATACAGCTAGATAATGGGGTAATGATGGCGGAGTCCAGGCACATACCTGGCTTATTCGCCCTTGGTCGACTGGCTTTAACAGAGGACCCAGCACCTAATCAGCGGATTAGCGGTGATAAGTTGCAGAAACTGGCCGAGGTTTGTGTGCTACAGACGCAGAACTTTGCCGTGGTATCGACGGTTGATGGCAAGGTTGTGGCTGGATTGTGCGCATTGGTTCACGATCAAATGGTTTACGAGCGAAAACAGGCGTCAGTGGTCCAGTTCTACACCACTGTCCCTGGAGAGGGGATCAAGTTGATCAGGATGTTCCTGGAATGGGCCAGATCCAAGCGCCAGGTCAAGTCAATCGTGTTCACGCTGGAGACTGGAGCGGACCCGCGCATAGGAAAGATGCTGAGAAGGTTGGGATTAACGGCTGAGATGCCTATATTTATGGAGTGGCGATGAGTTACGGACCAGGAACAGCGTCATTACGAAACCTTGAAGGTGGTTGTGACGACATCAGGAAGGTCGTGTTACGGGCCTATGAGATCAGCGAGGTTGATTTCTCGGTGATTGAGACACGTCGATCGGAGGAAACGCAACGCCAAAATATAGCCAATAAGGTTAGCTGGACCATGGATAGCGATCATCTGTACGAGGACCCTGATGGTACTGGGGTTCTGGCAGTAGACCTGTATCCGTGGGTGGATGGCGCGACATCACATGACCCTGATGACTATTCGCTACTGGCGAAGGCCATGTTCAGGGCGGCAGGCGAGTCAGGTGTACAGATTAAATGGGGTGGGTTCTGGCTGGGCAAGCGGTTTGACGGGCCACACTTTGCGAAACGGAGAGGGACATGAGTAAGTTATTCAAGGGCATTGGCAAGGCGGTAAAGGGCATATTCAAAGGGATCGGCAAGATCTTCAAGAAGATAACGTCTTCTACGCTGGGCAAGATCATATTGGCTGCGGTGGTTATTTGGACTGCAGGGGCGGCCTTTGGCCTGGACGGATTTGCCACCAACACGGGCATCGACAATATATTTGCGGGGGTAACCGAGGTCGCGGCTACAGACATTCCGGTAGGCGTAGCAGTCGCGCCAGAGATAGCGGCCACTGGTCTTCCGGCGGCGACTGTGACACCCGCAGTTACACCCGCAGTTACGGAGGCTGTGACACCCGCTCTCGTAGACGCTCCGTTGGGGGTCGCGGCCGAATTAACTCCAGCGGCTGCGGCACCCGTGGAACTTGCGGCCGAATTAACTCCAGCGGCTGCGGCACCCGTGGAACTTGCGGCCGCGGAAACGACTGCCATGACTCCTTTAGAGGCTTCCGGATTGTCTGCCGATTCTGGTTGGGTGTCGGGGGAGTTGGCTGCAAGCCAGGCATCGACCAGTGGCGGATTCCTTGGCGGCATAGGCAGCAAGATCGGCGCATTAGGAAGGACAATGCAGGCAAACCCAATACCCTCATTAATTGGGTTGGGATTCCTGCAGGGCGCTCTCTCGCCTGACCAGGAAGACTTGCTTGAGAAGGCAGAAGAGCTACGGCGAGAGAGATATGGATCTCTGGCTAGTGTGGGAAACGTCAATATCGGCTTTAAGCCGCCGAACAGGCCAGGGGTATTGAGATCGAAGGCGACAGGGGCGCCTGTCTATAAAGGAG